>OAVI01000221.1_pt1 | contig 25602 bp, 19 predicted proteins | sample 1476381 | NCBI WGS metagenome assembly OAVI01 (sample SAMEA2580083, study PRJEB22360) | human gut metagenome | biome: human gut; feature: human-associated habitat; material: faeces | place: Denmark | collected 2008/2010 | reverse complement strand
TCATTTCGACCAAAAATAGAAAAATTATTCGGTCCCGGAAAAAAAGCCATTACCAAACATCTGAAAAATATCTTCAACAGCAATGAATTGGAAGAAAATTCAGTATGTTCCATTTTGGAACTAACTGCTGCGGACGGCAAAACCTATAAAACCAAGATATATAATCTTGATGCGATTTTATCCGTAGGATATCGTGTCAATAGTAAAAATGCAACCTCTTTCAGATGTTGGGCAAACAAAATATTAAAAGAATACCTGCTGAGAGGATATTCGATTAATAAACGGCTAAACAACATCGAGCAAAGAATAAACAATGATTTACCGAAACACGAACAACGTATCGGGCAAATAGAAGAAAAAATAGATTTCTTTGTCCGTACCGCCCTTCCACCCGTAGAAGGTATCTTTTTTGAAGGACAAATCTTCGATGCCTATGTTTTCGCCTCTAATCTGATAAAATCAGCCCAAAAGACAATTGTTCTCATTGACAATTATATTGATGAAAATACCCTTATGATACTTAGTAAGAGAAATGAAAAAGTGGAAGCTACTGTATATACAGCCAAACTCACCAAACAGTTGCAATTGGACCTGCAACGACACAATGCTGAATATCCGGCAATAGCCATCCATGAATACAAGCAGTCTCATGACCGTTTCCTCATCATAGACTCCGAAGTTTTCCACATAGGGGCTTCCTTGAAAGATCTTGGAAAAAAATGGTTTGCTTTTTCAAAACTGCATTTCTCCCCGCAAGAACTGATTGAGAGGATGCTGACAGAAATACAGAAATAATTAATCTTCTAAAGATACGCTACAAATGAAAAATAACAACCTGAAGTATCTCATTGCAGGAACCGGCGGTGTAGGCGGTTCAATAGCCGCATTTCTCGCTCTCGCCGGAAAGGACGTCACCTGTATTGCCCGTGGCGGACATCTTGCCGCCTTACGTGAAAACGGATTGAAGTTACATTCCGATTTAAAAGGCGAGCATACATTGGACGTTCCGGCTTATACGGCAGAGGAATATGCTGCCCTCGCCTCTTCGGCGGACGCTTACAAGGCAGATGTTATTTTCGTATGCGTCAAAGGGTATTCCGTAGACTCCATTACGGAATTAATCAGGCACACCGCACACAAGGACACAGTAGTAATCCCCATCCTGAACGTCTATAGCACAGGTCCGCGCATCCAGCGGCTGGTTCCCGGCGTCACGGTACTGGACGGCTGCATCTACATCGTAGGATTCGTATCCGGCAAAGGCGAAATCACGCAAATGGGCAAGATATTCCGGTTGGTTTACGGGGCACACAAAGACACCATTGTTTCCCGTGAAACATTGGCAGCCATACAGCGGGATTTGCAGGAAAGCGGCATCAAGGCCGACATATCTCCCGACATCAACCGCGACACCTTCGTCAAATGGTCTTTCATCTCGGCCATGGCCGTTACCGGAGCTTACTACGACGTGCCTATGGGCGAAGTGCAGAAGCCCGGCAAAGTACGCGACACCTTCATCGGGCTTTCGCAGGAAAGCGCGGCCTTGGGACGGAAACTGGGCATCGGGTTCGAGGAAGACATCGTAGCGTACAACCTCAAGGTAATCGACAAGCTTGCCCCCGAAAGCACCGCTTCCATGCAAAAAGACATGGCGCGCGGCCACCAAAGTGAAGTGCAGGGATTGCTTTTCGACATGATTGCGGCAGCTGAAGAACAGAATATCGACATCCCTACATACAGAATGGTAGCGGAGAAATTCAAATAATTTTATACCTTTGCCTCACCATCTTATACAGTTTCCGTCTTCCGGAGCGTAGCGCAGAACCTCTTCCGTGCAATACATACATAAAAAGAGCAGATTCTGCGCTACGCTCCAAAGGACGAAAACAAAGATATAAACTAACTTAAATTGCTTATGAATATGCTGACTCTCCTCTCTATCAACTGGAATCCCAACCCGGAACTGTTCAACCTTTTCGGCAGCCTTCCAATCCGGTATTACGGCCTGTTATGGGTGGTAGGTATCGCTCTTGCCTACGTAATAGTACACCGCCAGTACCACGACCGGAAAATCGACGAAAAGACATTCGAACCGCTGTTCTTCTACTGCTTCTTCGGCATCCTGGTAGGAGCGAGACTGGGGCACTGTCTGTTCTACCAGCCGGATTATTACCTGAATCACTTCTGGGAAATGATACTTCCCGTGAAGTTCCTGCCGGACGGCGGCTGGAAGTTTACCGGCTACGAAGGGCTTGCCAGTCACGGCGGTACGCTGGGACTGATTATCGCCCTCTGGATGTACTGCCGCAAAACCAAGATGCACTATATGGATGTGCTGGACATGATAGCCGTAGCCACACCTGTCACCGCCTGTTGCATCCGCCTTGCCAACCTGATGAACTCCGAGATTATCGGCAAGCCGGCCGATGTGCCCTGGGCTTTCGTCTTTGAACGGGTGGATATGCTGCCCCGTCATCCGGCACAGCTCTACGAGGCAATCGCCTACTTCATCTTCTTTCTGGGCATGGTCTACCTGTACAGGCGCGGACAAAAGCAGCAGGAAAACAAGCTCAAAACGGACTTCAGCACCACCAAAGCCAAGTCCACCGCAGTGCAAACCGGCGCTACCCTACCCTACCACCGCGGTTTCTTCTTCGGCCTCTGCCTGACTGAAATATTCGTATTCCGCTTCTTCATCGAGTTCCTGAAAGAGGATCAGGTGGATTTTGAAAGCGCAATGACGCTGAATATGGGGCAATGGCTCAGCATTCCGTTCATACTTATCGGAGTGTACTTCATGTGTTTCCACGGCAAGAAAACGGCAGGAAAATAAGAACTCCGCAACAATAAAAAAATATCAAGGCATGAAACCGACAGTTCCACCTAAGGAAACTGAAAGTTCCATGCCTTGATACTTCTTGTTCCACTACGTGAAACAAAGAGTTTCTCACGGGGAAACAAACCGTTCCCTCAGGAGAAATTTTTTGTTTCATTCTTTGAAACCCGACTTACGTCGCAGGTTACTTTCCTTTGACTATCCGCTTGATGTCATTCAGCTTGTTCAGCGCTTCGAGCGGTGTCAGGTTGTTCACATCCAGGTTCAGTATCTCGTCGCGTATCTGGCACAACACCGGGTCGTCGAGCTGGAAGAAACTGAGCTGCATGCCGCCGCGCGTCTCTCCCACTTCAACCATCGGCTTGGCCGCGATGCCTTGCTGGCGGTTGTCCTTTTCAAGCTGTTTCAATATATCACCGGCGCGTTTCACGATACTTTTGGGCATACCCGCCATTTTGGCTACATGGATACCGAAGGAATGCTCGCTGCCGCCGCGCTCCAGTTTGCGCAGGAAAATGACCTTATTGTCGATTTCCTTCACCGATACATTATAGTTCTTGATGCGCTTGAAGGATTTCTCCATTTCGTTCAGTTCATGGTAGTGCGTGGCAAAGAGCGTACGCGCCTTGGCATGCGGATGTTCGTGGATATACTCCACAATGGCCCAGGCAATGGAGATGCCGTCGTAGGTGGAAGTACCGCGCCCCAACTCGTCAAAAAGCACCAGGCTGCGGGGAGAAAGGTTATTCAGGATGTCGGCCGCCTCGTTCATCTCCACCATAAACGTAGACTCGCCCACGGAGATGTTGTCGCTGGCTCCCACACGGGTGAATATCTTGTCCACCAGACCGATATGCGCGCTTTCCGCCGGAACGAAACAGCCGATTTGCGCCATAAGCGTAATCAGGGCGGTCTGACGGAGCAATGCCGACTTACCCGCCATGTTGGGACCGGTAATGATGATTATCTGCTGCGTGCTGCTGTCCAGCATCACATCGTTGGCTACGTACTTCTCGCCTATCGGAAGCTGCTTCTCGATGACCGGATGACGTCCCTGGTGTATCTCCAGCACCTCGTCGTCGGAGATTACAGGACGGATATAATTGTTTTCGCGGGCTGCGGTGGCAAAAGACAGCAGGCAGTCCAGCCGGGCTATCTGGTTCGCATCGGTCTGAATGGCAGGAATAAACTCGCTCAAGGACTGCACCAGCTCTGCATAAAGCTGTGTTTCCAGCACCAGTATCTTGTCCTCGGCGCCGAGTATCTTTTCCTCATATTCTTTCAATTCCTGCGTAATGTAACGCTCGGCATTGACCAGTGTCTGCTTGCGAATCCACTCTTGCGGCACTTTATCCTTGTGCACGTTGCGCACTTCGATATAGTAACCGAACACATTGTTATAGCCGATTTTCAGGCTGGGAATGCCCGTAAGCTCACTCTCCCGCTGCTGTATCTGCAAAAGATAGTCCTTGCCGGAATAGGCTATCCGGCGCAGCTCGTCCAATTCGGCATTTACGCCGGATTTTATCACACCGCCTTTATTGACAAGCAACGGCGGGTCGTTGTTGATTTCCCTTTCGATGCGGTCGCGGATGGAACGGCAGATGTCCAGTTGTCCGCCGATATGGTTCAGACTGGCGTTATCGGCATCCATACAGGCTTCCTTAATCGGTTCGATAGCCTGCAGGGCCACTTTCAGAGCGACTACCTCGCGGGGAGAAACACGTCCTACGGCTACTTTGGAGATAATGCGTTCCAGGTCGCCTATCAAGTGCAACTGCTCTTCAATCACTCCCTTGAACTCAGGCTTCCGGAAGAAATACTCCACCACGTCCAGCCGTCCGTTAATGGGCTTCACATCCTTCAGGGGGAATACCATCCAACGCTTCAGCAGGCGGGCCCCCATCGGACTGATTGTTTTATCTATCACATCCAACAAGCTGCTGCCGCCGTCGTTCATGCTGCCCATCAGCTCCAGGCTGCGCACCGTAAACTTATCCAGACGGACGTACTTATCTTCCTCTATACGTGCCAGCGAGGTGATATGTCCTATCTGCGTATGCTGCGTCATAATGAGGTACTGCAAGATAGCCCCCGAAGCGATGATACCGTTTTTGAGATGCTCCACGCCGAACCCCTTCAGGTTTTTCACTTCAAAGTGTTTCAGCAGTTTCTCGCGGGCGGTGGTTTCCGTAAACACCCAGTCGTCCAGCTCGAACGTAAAAAACTTGCTGCCGAAATTGCCTTCGAACATTCCCCGGCGGCCACGCTCAAACAGCACCTCTTTCGGGGCGAAGTTGTTCAGCAGCTTGTCTATATGGTCAAAGGAGCCTTCGGCGGTCAGGAACTCACCGGTGGAGATATCCAGAAACGCCACCCCGCAGGCGCCTTTACCGAAATGAACGGCGGCGAGGAAGTTGTTTTCACGGTAATTCAGTATATTGTCGTTAATGGATACGCCCGGCGTTACCAATTCGGTGATACCGCGTTTCACCAGTTTCTTGGTGAGCTTCGGATCTTCCAACTGGTCGCAAATGGCTACGCGCTTGCCCGCACGTATCAGTTTGGGCAGATACGTATCGAGCGCATGGTGGGGAAAGCCTGCCATTTCAATCGTTTTTCCCTTGCCGTTGGCGCGCTTAGTCAAGGTAATGCCTAATATTTCAGAAGCCAGGACGGCATCGGTGGAATAAGTTTCATAGAAGTCGCCGCAACGAAACAGCATGACCGCATCGGGGTGCTTTGCCTTCAACTCAAGAAACTGCTTCATCATCGGGGTAAGGACAATATCTTCGTGCATACAGGTATATCTTTGCGGAACACAGAAGCACGGTGGCGCAGAGTTTTAACGGTATGAACTCCCGGTTTCATGAAGCAGACGCTCTGCACAAGCAACTCTGTGCCACCGTATCTCTGTGTTCATTGATTAATGTCACAAAGATAATCCTTTTTTAGAAAATACGTATGTAAAGGGTTTCAATCCTTAGCAAGCCTTAACAAAGCCGGCATTTTTGCTAAAACATGTTATAAAACACACTTTTTTATTTGCTTTATTTGGAAATTTCCCGAAAGTCCGTACCTTTGCACTGTGTTTTTCATAGTATTAGATTTAAGGTTAACAAAGGTTGGAGTACAGCGGTACTCCTTTTTTTATGCCCGTACGTCCGGTTCATACATCCGCAACGCCCGCGCATGTCCGGCTTCAACCGCTAAAACCGGCGCAAAAGTTCCTCGAGCGTCACACCGCTGTCCGCTTTCATCTTCTCCATACGAATACGCTTCAGGCGCTTCTTTACCGAATCTTTTTCCAGATGCATGATTTGTGACATTTCCAATTGGGACAGTTGCATCTTCACCATACAGCAGTAGCGCAAATCCTCTTTATTCAAAGCAGGATAGTGTTGTTGCAGCCGCCTGGTGAAGTTATCGAAAATAATGTCCGCGTTCTGCACAATGTCTTCCCAGTCATCGTCCGAAAGAAGGATATTGCTCCCCTTCTCTATCTCCTGAACGATACGCTGGTTCAGCCTTCTGAAGAAAGTCTCCTTCAGCCGGGCTTCCTTCTGCTCCATTTCGGCCATACGCTGCAAGTTCTCGGTAGTTACTTGCCGCTGATGATGCAATTCTTCCTGCTGACTGGCAAGCTGGTGCTGCTGCTCCACCAGCCGGCGGCGGTTGCGCCAATAAAAGAAATAAATGGTACTTGCTATCCACAGCGACAATAGGGACAAGGTAGCCATCAGATATACATTGCTCTGCCTTTCGGCGGCCTGAGTGCGCCAATAAAGGTTCTCCACGGACAGTTGCTCGTGCTTGTAAAGCTCCTGCAACGCAATGACTTCCGCCGTATGGCGTTGCTTCCTCACGCTGTCCGCCAGTTCCGTAAAACGCAGCAGAAGAGAGTATGCCTCATTGCACCGTCCCATTTTATAATACGCTCCGGACATATGGTTATAGGCATCCGCCTGTGTTGCCAAATTCGGGCTGGCAACGGCTTTCCGGAAATAATGGTAAGCGGAGTCATACTGTCCCAGCTTCCCGAACAAATCCACCTTATCGGCATACAGGCCGAGAATGGCAAGGGTATCTTTACGGGAACGTAACCCGATAGCTTTGTCTATATACTCCAGTGCCTTTCCGTTCTCTCCCATTTTGGCATAGATACTGCCCAAATCGGTATATACATGAGGTAATTGCGACGGCAGGGAATCCGCTATTGCCGCATCATAGGCGGCCTGTGCATAATAAAGGGCGCTGTCCAGCCTGTTCAGAAAGTAATAGCCGGTGGCAATATCGCACAACGCCAGGTTCTTGTAAAACAGATTGTCCATCCTCAACGCCGCCTTCAACGCCTCTTTGGAATAGCGCATCTTGCCCTCATACTCTTCCTGGTTCAGGCAGACGACTCCCAGCCATGTATTGACCCTGTAGAGCTGCTCGTCATTGCCGCTTCCCTGCAGGAAAAGCAAGGCTTTCAGAAAAGACTGCATGGCATCCTTCATGCGGTACAGCCGCCTGTCCAGGTGCGCCTTGCAGTACAACGCCCGTTCAGCATACAGAGAATCTCCCGACTCACTGAAATATTTGATGGCCGGCAGCAGCAATGTATCGGTTTCCGCATTCAACTGCTGTTTCCGGTGCATGGCTTCGGACAATAATAAAGCGTAGAGCGCATAGTCGCGGTCGGTAAGGTTGTTCTGCGGCTCTTTGATTTCCTGCATCACGGCGATAGCACTGTCCGTCTCTTTCTCCGCCATCAGTTTTTCCGCCAGCGCTACCCGGCGGTCGGGACCGCACGCCACCAGAAACATACTCCACAAAACAATCGAAATTATATGTTTATACCTCATCGTTCCAAAATTTGTCATTCATAAGAATCCATTACCACTTCACCGGTTTCCCCGTGCACAAGTATTACCTTCACTTTATCCGGCTGCACGGAGTCGCGTACATCAATCTCCCATAACGGCATATCCCGGCTTGCATCCACATAACGGTTTACACTGACATGTGCCGTGTCCGACAGATTTATGCCACGCAGTTTAGCAAATATATGAATATCCTGCCATGTATACAGAAAAGTGTGCTTCTTTTTAGCCTGCCCGGACGAACCCGCTGCCACCCCGGCCTGCGCACCGGCAGAATAACGGATTTCATCCTGCGGCTGCGAATACACGGTTGCTACCGGATGTATTCCCTTGACGACTCCCCAGCCCAGCCAACCGTCCGCCAGGTCTATTTTCAGGTAAACACGTTCCGAACCTTCAAACTGCCGTGCCATGCGGGGCGACACATTGACACATGTGTACCGGTCTCCTTCCACAAACAGTTCGCCATACGAAAAGGTATTCAGCAGCCAGGAAGCGGAATAGCGCGAAGAACGGGATTTAGGCCTACGGTCGTGCACCTTGGCGGCTATAATCCTATAGTCGCAGGTTTTATCGGCAGAAGTAAAGCATGCATTCAGCCAAAAGAGAGAAACGACTACCACATTCGTACACAATGCAGACAAACCTGCCCCCCAGAACAAACCGTAAAGCATGTTTCTCCCCAACCGCCTTGTTCCTTTCTTCTCGTCCCGGCCGCAACGGAGATACACATACAGCATCCGGCCCCCCATGCCGATAACGAACAGAACAGAAGCGACAACCGCATTCAGACTTTGATAGCTGCCCGTTGAAAAAGCCGTGCGCAGCAACCATGCTTCTTCCGGATGCCAAGCACGGCAATGCAGCAAAAACAGTACGATTATCACCGGAACTGCAATCTTCCACAAAGCAATCCTGCCCTTTCGCCCGGCAGACTCCGCCCGTATGCTTTCCTCACAGCACCGCTGTCCGGGTGTATGCTTCAATCTTTGCTTTTTCCCACTCATATGGCAGTACGGTTATCAGCCGGTTTCCTACAAATAGGTCTCACCGTCTATTTTCAGCAAAAAAGGTTTTATCGGATAGTCCGCACCGCCGAAGGTCAACTTCCTGACTCTGATGATATTGCTTCCGGACCGTACCACTTCCATTCTGTACACAAACGCATACTCCTCTTTCCCGTCCTTCTTGCTATACCGGGTGGAAAACGACAGTTGCCTGATACCGGGATGCTCCAGTTCGGGTTTGCTCTCATCGGGATGGCGGTTGCAGGTCAGGACGAATTTAAAGGCTTCTCCCGGCCGGAGTGTTTCAGGCTCGGTGCTGACACTACAGACCACTTCTTCTATATTCTCTGCAGGAAGTACGCAGACCTTCATCGTAGAGCAGGTACGCATCTTCCCTCCTGTCATGGCCCGTACCGAAGGCAGAGTAACCCAACCGGCTTTCTTGAAACGGACTATGTAATAGTTTCCGTGGAGTGAAAGATTCTCCTGCTTGCCGTTTACAAAAGAAGTCCTTGACGACCGCGTAGAATGCGGGCCCGACACCAGCTCCGCCTCACAGTCGTCCCACCGGGGAACGGACATGTCGTAAATCTCTCCGGTACTGTAATAGCCGACCCGGACATCCTGCCCCACATGCACTTTGCAAAAAGACGTATCTACTTCATTGAAGAATCTTACACTGTCATTTTGCGCCGACAAGGTTGCAATATGCAATGCCAGACAGCACAAAACGACAAGCACTTTCGGATAGCGTATCTCATTCATCCCGGTACTGTTTTGTTTCTTCCCACTCTTTTTCCAGCTTACCGTCTATGTCATACATTTTCCACCGGCCTACACGTCTGCCGTTGAGGTATTCGCCCGTTTCACGAACGGCGTCGTTCTTCACGTAACGCGACTCGAACAGTCCGGTTTTCCGCCCGTTTACATAAGTGGATATTTCCCAATAATCATAACGGTTGGTAACAATCAGCCGGCGCTCCTTACCATGCAGACGGCCGTGTTGGTAGGTCGCTTCGTAAACAAGCTCTCCATTGCCAGGATTATATTCGCGATAAAGCCCATCCTTACGGTCGGCTTTCAGGTAAAATTCACGGCTGCGGGCGCCCGTATTACGGTCATACGATATATGCAGTCCTTCTTCCCTGCCGTTGACGTAGGTCTTCACTGACAATGTATCGCCACTTTCGGCAATTTCAATCCACCGGCCGTCCTTTTGGTCGTTCTTATAATGCCCCAGAATATGCGGCTGCCCGAAAGTGAACATCGAGGAGTATTCACCGTCTTTCATGCCGTATTCATTATAATATTCCGTCTCATAAAGTTCGTACGTCCCTTTCAGGAAAGTAAACTGTTTGCCTACCTGCTTACCGTCCTTATAAGTATGGTCCCTGCGCAACGTACCGTCCCACTCATAAACCATATCCTTTCCATCCTGCTTGCCGTTGCGGTAGTTCACCTCGCGCTCTACCTTGCCGGTAGTAAAATAGGTTTTATGGGCGCCGTGCAGCTTGCCGTCCTTATAGGACTTCTCTTCCTGCACACGCCCCTCGCTATCGTACATCTTAAATACACCGTCTTTCTTGCCGTCCTTGTATGTACCGTCGCATTTCAGCTTGTTGTATTCATACTCTCCATACTTGCCGTTGTAAAAACCGTCCTTAAATTCAGCCTGTATATAAGCAGAGTGATAACCGTCTATGATGCGGTGGTCTCCGTTCAAGGGTTTTTCTGTTTTCAGGTCACGAAAAAGAATACGTCCGTCACCCACATTGATAGCCGATACCTGCTCAATCGGATACTCCTTCTGTGCCTGTACCATAACAGGCAAAAACATCAGAAAAGAAATCAATGCCACACATTTTTTCATAGCTCTTTCTTTCAAAATCCTACTCTTTTTATCCATAATTATTACTTTTTATAAAAGTTGAAAACAGTCGTATAACGCACCAACGGGCTTATAGGACAAAAATAAAAGATAGGTACTGAATAAGAAAACGGACAAGGGGTATAATTGCGGGATACTTCACACCCGATAAACATCTATTTTACAACTGATTATAATGATATACAAAAAGGTATGCAAGGGTATATTTATATATCAATAAAAATATACGTTATAATTTTTCAAAGCAAATAAAGAAAATGGAAAAGCAGGTATCCAACTGATGTTTCTTTATTGTTTTGTATCCATTTTTCTCTATTCATAGAATACTTTTTCTTTCTAATCCAAATAAAAGAAGGTGCGCTATTGTGATATGAACACGCATTCGTAAAGTTCAATCGGACACACCTTCTTCTATCCTGTAATTCCGGCTAAAGCCGTTATGCTTCCTGCTTGGAATATTCCGAAAACTCACATCCGAACTGTTCCACCAGCATATTATCCATGTCATCGGCCTTAAAGGCAAGATTCACCAGATTCTTACGGATTTCATCTTCCGACTCTTCCGTGAGGTCGGACAGATGGATGCGATAAGCCATGTAAATCTGCCGGCCTTCAATGCCCAGTTTATAGGGAGCGAAATCCTCACTCAGGATATAGTCCAATACACGTTCCACCTCTTTCTTAGGCAAGAGGTTAATGGGAGAAACAGCAAACAGATAAGTGTTTTCATACACAAAAATACGAATCTCCGAACTCCCTTTATGAAACGTCCACGAATCGTAACCGTCCCGCGCAAGGATAGGGTTAACTCCCATTTCGGCAATGGCCTGTTCGCAGAACACACTCAAAGGCGACTGTTCACGCTCTGCAAAAACTTCTTCCGGCAACTTTTCGCCGCAGGAAGGACAAAATTCCTCTTCCTCGGATATCAGCTCATCGCAACTGTCGCACTGTACCTGGAATGTATTGCGGTCAACCCCGTCAACCGACTCCAAAAGCTTGCGCAATGCCTCTACACGCACACCGAACCCCATATTGTCCGCATTGGTGAACTTGCTTACCGTTACTCCCACCACTTCACTGTTTTCATTGAAGATAGGTCCGCCCGAATTACCGGGATTTACGGCAGCATCGGTCTGTATATAATATTTTCCTTCCATAAGCTGCTTGGGCGAGGAAACCGACCCTTCCGTTACCGTAAAAGGCATGCCGTAAGGATACCCCGCCACACTGACCTTTCCGCCGATGGCCAATGAATCATCCGCAGCCAGGTTCAGTTCGGGAAGAGCTGAAAAGTCTGCATCCACAGCCAATAAGGCAATATCCAAAGAAGGATTTACGAGCACCACTTTGGCAAGGTAAGGATTCCGGTCGTTATCATGTATGGCAACAGTATGGAAACCGTTCACCACATGGTAGTTCGTTACAAAAAGATTATAAGATTTCAGATAGAAACAGCTTCCGGAACCGCCGGCATGTGTCACCTTATATACGAGTTTATAAATGTTCTGATCCATAATATATAGTTTAGATACCGTTAAGTTAATTCATAATTCCCATCACCTTCTTCTGCATTTCAAACATCAGCCGGGAGTATTCCTGCATATTACCGCTCATCATGGCTTCCGCCATTTTCTGTTGCAACACCTGCATGTCGTCACTTCCCATGGTTTCCGTAATTTTCTGCACCTGTTCCATGCCGGCAGCAAAGTCCGTCTCATCCTCATCGTCCAAATCGCCTTCCATAATCTTGTCCATAGCGTTGTAAAGAATTTCAGAGGCCTCTTCCAAAGAGCGGTTGCCTGCCTTCTTCAAAGCTTTTGATATAACGGCATTGATATCGTCCTGCATATCATTATAGAAATAAGCTTCGTAGAACACATAAAGCAAGCGTACCGCACTGCGTTCATAATTCTCCGACTGGATGGCTTCGGCGGCTTCTTTATAGACATTCATAAAATTCTCCTGCACGTTTTTCAGGGAAGAACGGCGCTTTGCAGATACCAATGTGTCCGTGTAGTAAAGGTCTTCCGCCAGTTTTTCCTTCGGAATGGCAAGCAACTTTTCAAGGAACGCTTTTCCTTTTGATACAACCTCTTCCGTAGGCAGGTCGGCATCCATATCATTCACTGCCTTGTCGAGGTCGTTCAGCAATTGTCCCTGAGGATGTGCAAAATAGGAAATCTGGTAGAAAGCGGTATCCAGCACATTCCACGAATAACCGTACCGGCGGTCGGCCCCATACTCTTTGAGTGCCTCCAACGTTTCGCGTCCCAATGTCTGTATGCCTTCATAAATGCGGTCTACCTCTTCCTGCGGATACGGAGTCACCTGCGGCTCGTAACAGCGGGTAGCGCCAAATTTCGTACAGAACTCATCGTCATACTTATCGCCTATGTGGCAGATATTCTGAAGCACGAAATACATTTTATGCGGATGACTCTGTGAAAGCGGACAAACATATTCCATATTCAACTTATCACCGTTCTTTACGAAGCGGGGCAATAACAATTTATTCAGGTTCAAGTCCGCCACCTGACGGAGCATGGCTACCCTACCCTTTTCCGGCAGATTCAGGAAATCGGCATTGATATGGAAAAAACCGTCGGCAATACGGATATGTACAAGAATGGAACCGTGAGGAATGTGAAACTCCGTACCGTCGGCATTACCGTACTTGGTACGAAAGTCCGCGTTCAAATAATCCAGCAAACTATGAAAAGCCTGTACATACTCACCCCGGTTATACAAGTCCACACCCTGTTCGTAGGCTTCGGTACGGATAGCACTTTGCGTAGAATCTACTACGGGAGAAATAAAAGCAAATGTCTGTTTCATATCATGATATTGTATTTAAAGAAATAATAATAACCGTATCCCGCCCTGCGGAATGCCGGAAAACAAATATAGAAAGCAAAACACAAACAAGAACATAGATGCAGGGGGATAAATACAGAATGAAAATATCCCGTTAAAATATTGAATATTAAAAATTTATTTGGCGTAAACAGCATAAAACAAGGGGATATTTGCCCCGAAAACATGGATTTCTTTCCTTTTTTTCCGCCCGATACATACCAGCCGGACAGCACAACAGAACGGGAAATGTTATGATTCTTCGCTCCCACATATTATATGGAAAAGCCGGTATTCACAACAAGTGGTTTCCTTTTTCAGTACAACAAAAAAACGCTCTTAATAAACCTTTCTGCAATTTTACTATAATTCGAAAAAAATTATAGTAAAATTCTCTCCGAATTTATTAACAGCCTGTTTTCCCCCTATCGCAACACTTGTAATAAATACAAACAAAAAAGGATGCAATCTTCACAGATTACACCCTTTGAAATATCCTAAAAAATCTTTTTTGTAAAATCCTATTGAAGTAATTCAGCCATTATTTGTATTACAAACAAAAAATTAGTTTTAAAAGCACTTCACAAATATAGCGAATAAAAAGCGTATTGTCAAGTATTCCATGCTGTTTTTTTACCCTACTTCGCTACAAATCTGAAAATAAACCCTTAACTTTGCACCGTTTAATTAACAGGATATAAACCAAATTAAACGGGCTATCAACAAGTTTTAGTAAGTATATCAACAAGTTTTCAACAATATAATTACAACCATTATGGAATACAATTTCAGAGAGATTGAAAAGAAATGGCAGAAACGGTGGGTGGAAAACAAAACCTACCAGGTGACGGAAGACGAAACAAAGCAAAAATACTATGTACTGAACATGTTTCCCTACCCCAGCGGCGCAGGTCTGCACGTGGGTCATCCGTTGGGATACATCGCTTCGGACATCTATGCCCGTTACAAACGTCTGCAAGGTTTCAATGTCCTGAATCCTATGGGATACGATGCTTACGGCCTGCCCGCAGAGCAATACGCCATACAAACCGGACAACATCCGGCCATTACCACCGTCAACAATATCAACCGCTATCGCGAGCAACTGGATAAGATAGGTTTCTCTTTCGACTGGAACCGTGAAATCCGTACCTGCGACCCGGAATACTATCACTGGACACAATGGGCGTTCCAGAAGATGTTCAACAGCTACTACTGCAATGACGAAAAGAAAGCACGCCCTATCGAAGAACTGACAGAAGCATTCGCCAAATCCGGTAACGAAGGACTGAATGCCGCATGCAGCGAAGAACTGCATTTCACTGCCGATGAGTGGAATGCCATGAGCGAAAAAGAGCAGCAGGAAGTCCTGATGAACTACCGCATCGCCTATCTGGGTGAAACAATGGTAAACTGGTGTCCGCAACTGGGTACCGTGCTTGCCAATGACGAGGTGGTAGACGGCGTATCGGAACGCGGCGGCTTCCCCGTAGTCCAGAAAAAGATGCGCCAGTGGTGTCTGCGCGTATCTGCCTACGCACAACGTCTGCTGGACGGACTCGACACCATCGACTGGACCGAATCTCTGAAAGAGACGCAGAAAAACTGGATAGGTCGCAGTGAAGGCGCCGAAATCCAATTCAAGGTAAAGGACAGTGATTTGGAATTTACCATTTTCACCACCCGTGCAGATACCATGTTCGGAGTTACCTTCATGGTACTGGCTCCCGAAAGCGAATTGGTGGCCCAAGTAACCACTCCGGAACAGAAAGCCGATGTGGACGCCTACCTGGAGCGTACCAAAAAACGTACCGAACGCGAACGTATCTCCGACCGCAGCGTCACCGGCGTATTCTCCGGAAGCTATGCCGTCAATCCCTTTACGGGCGAAGCAGTGCCCATCTGGATTAGCGACTACGTATTGGCAGGATACGGAACAGGCGCCATCATGGCCGTACCTGCACACGACAGCCGCGACTACGCTTTTGCCAAGCACTTCAACCTGCCTATCGTTCCGCTGGTGGAAGGCTGCGATGTAAGCGAAGAAAGTTTCGATGCCAAAGAGGGTATCGTATGCAACTCTCCGAAAGCAGGTACAGAGCCTTATTGCGACCTCAACCTGAACGGACTGACTGTCAAGGAAGCCATCGCCGCCACCAAGAAATATGTGAAAGAACATAATCTGGGACGCGTAAAAGTAAACTTCCGCCTGCGCGACGCCATCTTCTCGCGCCAGCGCTATTGGGGCGAACCGTTCCCGGTTTACTACAAGAACGGAATGCCTTACATGATTGATGAAAGCTGCCTGCCGCTGGAACTTCCTGAAGTGGCCAAATTCCTGCCCACCGAAACAGGCGAACCACCGTTGGGACATGCCTCTAAATGGGCTTGGGACACGGCAAACAAATGCGTGGTCGATAATGAGAAGATTGACAATATAACCGTTTTCCCGCTGGAACTGAACACCATGCCGGGATTTGCAGGTTCAAGCGCATACTACCTGCGCTATATGGACCCGCGCAACCATACGGCACTCATCGACAAGAAAGTGGATGAATACTGGCGCAACGTAGACCTCTATGTAGGCGGTACGGAACATGCTACCGGACACCTGATCTACTCCCGTTTCTGGAACAAATTCCTGCACGACCTCGACGTATCCGCCGTCGAAGAACCGTTCCAAAAACTGGTGAACCAGGGTATGATTCAGGGAAGAAGCAACTTTGTATATCGCATCAAGGATACCAATACATTCGTATCGCTGAACCTGAAAGACCAGTACGACACTACCCCGCTCCACGTGGATGTCAACATCGTGTCCAACGACGTTCTCGACACGGAAGCGTTCAAGGCATGGCGTCCTGAGTATGCTACCGCAGAGTTTATCCTGGAAGACGGCAAATACATCTGCGGCTGGGCTGTTGAAAAGATGAGCAAATCCATGTTCAACGTGGTTAATCCCGATATGATTGTAGAGAAATACGGTGCGGATACGCTGCGTATGTATGAGATGTTCCTCGGCCCTGTAGAACAGTCCAAGCCCTGGGATACGAACGGTATCGACGGCGTACACCGCTTCATCAGGAAGTTCTGGTCGCTGTTCTACGACCGTACCGGCAACTACCTGGTAACTGATGAAGCTGCCGGCAAAGAAGAGTTGAAATCCTTGCACAAGCTCATCAAAAAAGTGACGGGAGACATTGAACAGTTCTCTTACAATACAAGCATCAGTGCTTTTATGATTTGCGTAAACGAGCTGTCCGCGCTGAAATGCAGCAAGAAAGAGATATTGAATCAGCTTACCGTTACGTTGGCTCCTTTCGCTCCGCACGTATGTGAGGAATTGTGGGAGACATTAGGTAACACAGGTTCTGTATGCGACGCGCAATGGCCTGCATACAACGAAGAATATCTGGTGGAAAATACGGTGAACTACACCATTTCGTTCAACGGAAAAGCACGTTTCAACATGGAATTCCCTGCCGATACGGCATCGGATGTCATTCAGGAAACGGTATTGGCAGACGAACGTTCCATGAAATGGACAGACGGAAAGACCATCGTCAAAGTAATCGTAGTACCTAAGAAGATTGTAAACATTGTTATCAAATAACAAATATGCAAATCACAAAACCAACCAAAGCGGAAGTGATGAGAGAGTTGAAAGACTATGTCTTCATCACTTTCGGATTAATTTCTTACGCTATGGGATGGGCTGCGTTCCTTATCCCCTATCAGATTACGACCGGCGGTACTACGGGTATCGGAGCCATCATCTATTATGCCACTGGATTTCCTATCCAATGGTCGTATTTCATCATTAATGCAGTCCTGATGACGTTTGCCATCAAGATTTTAGGACCTAAATTCAGTATCAAGACCACATTTGCCATTTTCGGACTGACTTTCTTCCTATGGTTTTTCCAGTTGCTGGTGAACGGAGCGGACGGAGTGCCGCCTCAGATACTGGGACCGGGACAGGATTTCATGGCTTGCCTCATAGGCGCCGCCATGTGCGGTGCGGGTCTGGGCGTAGTGTTCAACTGCAACGGAAGTACGGGCGGTACGGACATTATCGCAGCCATCATCCATAAATATCGCGACGTTACTTTGGGACGCATGATTATGGCTTGCGACGTTATTATCATCAGTTCCTGCTACTTCATATTCAACGATTGGCGACGGGTGATTTTCGGTTTTGTAACGCTGTTCGTCATCGGCATTGTACTGGATTATATCGTGAACGGTGCGCGTCAGTCGGTACAGTTCTTTATCTTTTCCAAAGAGTACGAAAAGATTGCCGACCGCATCACCAAAGAGACTCATCGCGGTGTAACCGTACTCGACGGTATAGGCTGGTACAAGGAACCCAACGCTGAGAAGCTGGTACAGCAAACGCAACGTGAAAGTATTGGTTGTGTTGGCCTACAAACGCCAGTCTGTCGAGATATTCCGTCTGGTCAAGGACATCGACCCGAATGCTTTCATCTCTCAAAGCTCCGTTATCGGCGTGTATGGAGAAGGATTCGATAAATTGAAAGGAAAATGAAAAAGAAATTTGTATTTGCAACCAACAATGCCCACAAACTGGAAGAAGTAACCGCTATTTTAGGAGATAAAATAGAGCTTCTCAGCATGAAAGACATCCATTGCAGTGCGGATATTCCCGAAACAGCAGATACGCTTGAAGGAAACGCTTTGCTGAAGGCAAGGTATATCTTTGAAAATTACCACCTGAATTGTTTTGCCGATGATACCGGCCTGGAAGTGGAAGCCCTGAACGGAGCTCCCGGAGTGTATTCGGCACGCTATGCCGGCGATGCACACAATTCGGAAGCCAATATGCAAAAGCTGTTACAGGATATGGAAGGAATGGAGAACCGAAAAGCCCGATTCCGTACCGTTTTCGCACTTATCGTCAATGGAAAGGAACACTTGTTCGAAGGCATCGTAAAAGGCGAAATAACGAAGCACAGGCACGGTACTTCCGGTTTCGGATATGACCCGGTCTTTATTCCGGAAGGATATACGCAGACATATGCCGAAATGGGAAGCGAATTGAAGAATAAAATCAGCCACCGGGCAGTGGCAACGGATAAGCTTTGCAACTTCCTGTCCAAGTAATGAAAGTGGCAAAAGTATGCGGATGCTTGCATTATGATAAATTTTCAGGCACGGATTACATGGTTCCGGTTTATGAAAACCGTAAATTCCATGTAATCCGTGCCTGAAAAAATATTGAAATCATTTTCATACCCTCATCGAAGAATGCCAGCGACAAGGGAATAATTCACTATAATCCCAGTTTTGCAGAAATCTCCAGCATCCTCTTGATCGGTTTCACCGCTTTCTCTACTATTTCCGCATCCACCTTGATTTCCGGAGATTCGTCTTTCAGGCAATTATAAAGCTTTTCCAATGTGTTTAACCGCATAAAGTTACACTCATTGCAGGCACAGGTGCTGTCGTTGGGCGGTGCCGGAATAAATTTCGTGTGCGGACATTTCTTCTGCATCTCGTGCAGGATACCCGATTCCGTGGCAACGATGTATTCCTTTTCGGGATGGGCAACCGCATACTTCAGCAAAGCCGCCGTAGAACCTACCACATCCGCCAGCTTCAAAACCGTGCTCTTGCATTCGGGATGAGCCAATACCACTGCACCGGGATGCTGCTGCTTCAATTCAACAATCTTTTCAACCGAGAACTGTTCGTGTACATGGCACGCCCCGTCCCATAACAACATATTCCTGCCTGTAACGGAGTTGATATAATTTCCCAGGTTTCTGTCGGGACCGAATATTATTTTCTCATCTTCGGGAAAGCTTTCTACGATTTGTCTGGCATTGGTGGAAGTTACCACTACATCCGTAACAGCCTTTACGGCAGCCGTTGTATTCACATAGGATATCACCGTATGTCCGGGATGCTCTTTGACGAACTGTGCAAACTTATCCGCCGGGCAACTGTCGGCAAGCGAACAACCCGCCGCCATGTCGGGCACCAATACCTTCTTGTCGGGACAAAGTACCTTTGCCGTCTCACCCATGAAGTGGACACCGCACATCACGATAATATCGGCCTCCGTCTTTGCCGCCCATTGTGCCAGAGCCAGACTGTCGCCTACATAGTCGGCTATGTCTTGTATTTCACCCTTCTGGTAGTAGTGCCCCAGAATGATTGCATTCTTCTCTTTCTTCAGTTGCTTGATAGCTTCTATCAGATTATCCATAATAATAATTTTTATTTCTCTTCTTTCTTTAAAAATCCTTTGATAGTGATGATGGGCTGTTAATAGTGTGGACAAATAAATCCGAATTTTCTTGCCCATGAAGTTATTAGTACAAGGCTAAACTTTATCCTTAGGTTATTAACGTAAGCAATTAAAGTTATATCTCTTGATAATAAGCTCCCTACTCTGCCATGGCCTCACTTCATTAACATCTTGTTGATAACCGCAAAGTTAATAACTTTAAAGGGATTAATCAGTGAAATAGTACTTAAAAATGTGTTTATACAGCCTTTGAAAGTTTAGGGTAACTTTTTTGGTTTGTTCGTTATGCAGGCGTATTATGCGTTACTTTGAATAATGCAAATATTATTTTTAAAAATCTTTCCATACGCTATTGACACCTTTTCAACGGTTATTAACAGGGATGTGAACGGAAAGAAGTATCTTTGCACGACATGAGCCGGTACATAGTGTACAGACCGGTACAAAGCCTTACGATTATGAACAGAAAACTGAAGATAACCGAACTGAACCGCATTAGTACAGAGGAGTTTAAGGAAGCGGAAAAACTGCCGCTTGTAGTTGTATTGGATAATATCCGCAGTTTGCATAATATAGGTTCCGTATTCCGCACTTCAGATGCTTTTCGCATCGAATGTATCTATCTGTGCGGCATTACGGCTACTCCACCCCATGCCGAAATGCACAAGACAGCTTTGGGAGCGGAATTTACCGTCGACTGGAAGTATGTTAATAACACTGTTGAAGCTGTTGATAACCTTAAAAACGAAGGCTATACGGTTTACTCCGTAGAGCAGGCAGAAGGTAGTATTATGCTGAATGAGTTGACTTTAGACAAAAACAGAAAGTATGCCATAGTAATGGGGAATGAGGTGAAAGGTGTTCAACAGGAAGTTATCGACCATTCTCACGGCTGCATTGAAATTCCGCAATACGGTACGAAGCATTCTCTGAATGTATCGGTTACGGCAGGCATTGTTATCTGGGATTTATTCAATAAATTGAAGTGAGTAGACAAATATTAGTAATTAACAGCTTTATACTTGATTTATCAACCAACTTATTTGCTTATATAACAGTTATTTATTTCCTTTGTATGTTTACGTTAGTAACAGGTTTATCAACATAATATTAACTGATGTTTTATCCGGATGAATGGTATTGCAGAGAGGTCGGTGATGTGGAATTTATGGCACGGTTGCCATAAATTCAGTGAAGGATGCAGATATTGTTATGTCTACCGGGGAGATGCAAAAAGAAATGTTGACAGTTCGGTTGTGGTTAAGACGAAAAATTTCGATTTGCCTGTACGGACGAATAAGAACGGAAGTTTTAAAATTCCGTCCGGAACTCTTGTTTATACCTGTTTTACTTCCGATTTTTTTGTTGAAGATGCAGATGCGTGGCGAACTGAGGCATGGGAAATGATTCGTCAACGCAGTGATCTTCATTTCCTGATGATAACCAAACGTATAAACAGGGTTATGGAGTGTCTGCCTGTCGATTGGAAAGACGGATATGATAATGTAACTATCTGTTGTACAGTTGAAAATCAGTTATGTGCGGATAATCGTTTGCCTGTTTACAGAGTTATTCCTATAAAACACAAAATTATTATTTGCGAGCCGTTGTTGGAAGAAATCAGTTTGGATGCCTATAATATAGGAGAGTGGGTTGAACAAGTGGTTGCAGGGGGAGAGTCCGGATATGAGGCCCGTATCTGTAATTTCGACTGGATTATGAAGCTTCACGATATTTGTGTGAAAAACAATGTTTCTTTCTGGTTTAAACAGACAGGTTCTAAATTTGTTAAAGAAGGCATTTTATATACCGTAAAACGTCAGTTTCAACATTCACAGGCACGTAAGGCGGGCATTAATTTTAAATGATGTACTGAAGTTATCAGAGCTGTCCGCTCTCTACCAGTAAGATTACTCTTTCCGTAAGCGCATCATCTCCCGTAGGGTCGTATTGTTTTTTCAGACTGGCTCCGAACAGTGCGGCAAAGGTCTGGTAGAATCCGGCTTTAAAAGGTCCCATAAATGCTTTTACCAGTTCGTAGGAAGTGGAATGGGTTTGCCGGTCTACCAGTTTGATTAACAGTTTTCCTTGTGCAAAGGAAAGTTTTTTCATACGGGGAGTGTATTGTTCTTTCAACCCCTTTTCCACAGCTTTCAGGTGCTTTTGCCGCTCTTTTTGAGTGGGAATGGTCTGCAGGTATTCGTAAGTTTCGATAATTGCCCGGTTGATTTCCTTTGAAATGGGAAGCACTTTCTTTACGTCGCGGATAAGTTTGTAGTATTTCGCCATTTCGCGCCTGTTCTTGAATTTTAGCGGTTTGAAGATGTAAACGGTAGGAAGTTTCACGTAAGGAATCGTATCGCCGTTGTACACGCACATAGGAGTGAGATAGATGCTTTTGGATGCACCGGTTTGGGGTTGCTGCTGGGCATGACAAGTCAGGACTCCTGCCGAGAGAAATGTTATGAGTATTACTATGTTAAACCGTTTGCTCATAGCGCAAAAGTACACCATTCTGCGTAATGTTGTTACATTGCTTTCATTTTTCCTTGTTCAATTAACTAATTTAAGGTAACTTCGTTGCCTATTATCCGGAAACACACTATTATAGATGACCCTAATCAAGATAGGAGTTTTTATGAGTATGCTGTTAATAACTCCTATGCTTGTAGCTCAAAATGCGACATTATCCCTGTGGGAAGAGAATCTGGAACAACTCTCCGCAGATGAAGAAGAGAGAAACTGGGAAGATGAACTGGAAACGCTTTCCGCTCGTCTGCAAGAACCTGTCAATATCAATGCCGCCACAAAACGGCAATTGGAGGAATTTCCTTTCCTTACGGATATTCAAATAGAAAATATTTTGGCGTATGTTTATATAAACGGGCAGATGCAGACTTTTTATGAGTTGCAGTTGGTGGCGGAGATGGATCGGCAGACTATCGAACTGCTGTTACCTTTCGTCTGCATAAAGACCGTTGAGGGCCCTTCCCGCTATCCTTCTTTAAAAACGGTATTGAAGTATGCCGGGCAAGAAGTATTGACACGTCTGGATATCCCTTTATATACCCGCAAGGGATATGAGAAAAACTATCTGGGACCTGCCGTTTACCATTCACTGCGTTACAGTTTTCGCTATGGAGATTACTTTCAGGCGGGAATAACGGGAGAAAAGGATGCCGGTGAACCGTTCTTTGCTTTGCATGACAAGAAAGGGTATGATTACTATTCGTTTTACGGCTTACTCAAAAACAGGGGCAGACTGAAAGTTTTGGCATTGGGTAATTATAAACTGGGGTTCGGGCAGGGCCTGGTGATTGGCACAGACTTTGGATTAGGAAAAACTTTCTCCATGTCTGCATCCGAATTCCGCAGAGGGGGAATCCGGAAACACAGCTCTACGGACTCGTATAACTATTTTCGCGGAACGGCGGTAACAGTGGAAATTCTTCGTTTTTTAGAACTTTCCGCTTTCTATTCGCACCGTTCTATGGATGGAGTGGTGAAAGGCGGAAAAATCGCTTCCATTTACAAAACAGGCTTGCACCGTACGGAGAAGGAGGCGGATAAAATGAATGCATTTGTCATGCAATCGGCGGGTGGTAACCTCACTTACGAAAAAAATAGATTGAAAGTGGGGGTGACAGGTATTTATTATCGTTTCAGTCATCCTTATGAACCGGATTTAAAGAAGTATGCGAAATACAACTTGCATGGAAATGATTTTTATAATCTGGGTGTGGATTATAAATACCGTTGGGGAAGGTTGGTATGGATAGGAGAGGGGGCTGTTGGCAAACAGGGATATGCCTTGCTGAACCAACTGAAATATAAAATATTAACAGGTTATCAACTGCTGTTAATACATCGTTGTTATTCCCACGATTACTGGTCTTTCTTCGGGCGTTCGTTCGGCGAGGGAAGTGCTCCGCAAAATGAAAACGGCTGGTATCTGGCTGCGGAAGCTGCTCCCTGGGCGCACTGGAAGTTTTTCGCTTCTTTGGATATGTTCTCTTTCCCCTGGTGGAAGTATCGCATCAGCAAGGCTTCGCAGGGAATAGATGGAATGTTTCAGGCTACCTATTCTCCGCAGAAAGACTTATTGCTATATCTCAATTACCGGTATAAGCGCAAGGAGAGGGATGTGTCGGGAACAGGCGGGAAAGTGACGTTACCGGTCTTTCATCACAAGCTCCGTTGCAGGCTTGCTTATACGCCGGGAGCTTTTTCATGCCGCACTACGGTCGATTACAACTGTTTTCGCCAGCAGAGTGGGGAAGGGCATGAGTTTGAAGGAAAACAAGGCTGGCAATGTACCCAGTCCTGCGCTTATACTTTTTCCGGATTCCCTTTGGCCGTATCCGTACAAGGTACTTATTTCCATACGGACGATTACGATTCGCGGATTTATGCTTCCGAAAAAGGATTGGTTTATACGTTTTATACTCCTTCTTTCTACGGCAGCGGTTTTCGCTATTCTGCTCATATACGTTGTGATTTGAACAAAACTTTTATGTTTCTCGTTAAGTTCGGGCAAACCGCTTACCGGGACCGTGAAACTATCGGTTCGGGTAACGATTTGATAGAAGGAAATACAAAAACAGACTTGCAGATGCAGTTTCGTATTAAGTTTTGAAGAATAACTGCCGTATTTTTGGAAATATCTGGATGTTTATTTCTTATCTTTGCTGTGCTGATTACGCGGTTTGTCTTTGAAATATCGGAAAACCGCCAATCACCGCTGTTAAATCATAATTTGTAAATAGTAAATCAAATGACTGTCATTTATCCGTCTCCCATATTCGGTCCCGTTCATTCCCGCCGTTTGGGAGTATCTTTGGGAATCAATCTGTTGCCGGAAGACGGTAAGGTGTGCACTTTCGACTGCATTTATTGCGAGTGCGGGTTTAATTCCGACCATCGTCCCAAGAAGCCACTCCCTACGCGCGAAGAAGTGCGTGCCGCATTGGAAGCCCGTCTGCAGGATATGCAGAAAAACGGACCCGTACCCGATGTATTGACTTTTGCAGGAAACGGAGAGCCGACCGCACATCCGCATTTTCCTGAAATCATAGAAGACACGCTTGCTTTGCGCGATAAATACTTTCCGGAAGCCAAGGTAAGCGTATTGAGCAATTCTACTTTCATTCATCGTCCTGCCGTATTCGAGGCTTTGAACAAAGTGGATAACAATATTCTGAAACTAGATACGGCAGACGAAGCTTATATCCGTGAGCTCGACCGTCCGGCAGGACATTATTCCGTCCGCGGGATAATCGGGAGAATGAAAGCTTTTAAGGGTAACTGCATTATCCAAACCATGTTTTTGAAAGGCGGTTTTGGAGATAAGGATATGGATAATACTTCCGATAAGTATGTTTTGCCCTGGTTAGAGGCCGTCAAGGAGATTTCTCCCCGCCAGGTAATGATTTATACTATCGACAGGGAAACTCCCGACCATGACCTGCAAAAGGCTACTCATGAGGAATTGGACCGTATTGCAGCATTGGTGAGGGAAGCAGGGATGGCTGTGAGTGTCTCTTATTGAAAAATAATTAAAGGGGATATCTTTCACAGACGTTCCCTTTTACAGCTATATTTATAAGAAATCATTTATGTGTAACAAATCATAATGAAAGATCTGAATACAAGGAATAATCAAAAGCTTATAGGAAAACGTAAGGGATAAAAGCAAAAGGGGGCAATCAGCATAAGACATTAGGAGTAACTTGGTGAGATTTTTCATCTGATGATTGACTGTAAATCTGGAAACATCTACAAAATTGAAAAAGTAGTTCTTATACCATGTGTTTATATTTTTTATATTATGATTTCTATTATTAACCATTCTACTAAAATACAAATTTTTAACA
>OAVI01000219.1_pt1 | contig 25628 bp, 20 predicted proteins | sample 1476381 | NCBI WGS metagenome assembly OAVI01 (sample SAMEA2580083, study PRJEB22360) | human gut metagenome | biome: human gut; feature: human-associated habitat; material: faeces | place: Denmark | collected 2008/2010 | reverse complement strand
ACCAGTCCAATTTGGATGGGGCCAATCCGCAACTTCTGCACCCATCCAATCCAACTTACATCTGACCTTGATTGCTCCTCGAACCGATATACGTATATAATGAAAAAACTATACGTACAGCGACTAGGAGCAGGGGCCATGACCAAACTCACACTCAGCATTGACGAACATACCATCGAGAGGGGCAAACTATACGCCCGTCGACAAGGCCGCACATTGTCTTCCATCGTGGAGGACTACCTTGAATCATTAACGCGAGAGGATTCAACGGCACAGCTATCACCGTCGATTCGCGCGCTCATGGGCATCGGGCAAGGCCCCGCCGACGAAAATGACTACCGATGGCACCTCAGGGAGAAGAACTCATGAACAAACTCGTCGTTGACACCAACGTATTTCTTGACGTCATACTGGCTCGACAGCCTATGTGCGAGGCCTCCGCAAGTGTACTCGACCTATCGTCGCACCCCGAATACGACATTCTTATGCCGGCACATTCCGCACCTACTATCGCGTATATCGTAGAGGCAAACGCAAATCGAGCCAAAGCGCGTCAGGCACTATCTCTATGTCTCGGCATCGCCCATGTCGCCGCGTTGGATGAAGCCACAATATTGCGAGGGCTGTCATACGACTTCAAAGACACCGAGGATTCCTTCGTTGCCGCCATCGCGGAACGAGAACGCGCCGACTTCATTATTACCAACAACATAAAGAATTTCGCGCTCTCCCCCATCGCCGCAGTCACACCAATCGAATATCTCAGCCGTCTCGCATCCAAGAAGTAAGCGCACAGAACAAGTAAGCCCCTATGTGAGAGCCGCCGAAAACGCCAATTAGCCAACGGTGTTGCCATAGATTTGGGCTTGGAGGTCTTTGCGGGCGGTTTCCATGCGGGTGATTTGGCCAAGGAGGGTGATTTTCTCTTCGCCGTCGGGCAGTTGGGCCATGCGGCGTTTGGCTAGACCGATCTGGCGCATGAAGCCCATGTCCAATAGTCGGGTGAGCAGTTCGGTGGCGTATCGCTGCTCCTCCGCAGTGGCGGGTCGTAGCTGCATGGCGGCGGCACCAGGCGCACCAGCGTCACCGGGCGCGTTCGGCTGCACGGGTTGCGCACCGTTGCCGCTGTCATCTCCGGGCAAAGGCAGCGGCATGACGGCCAGCTCGTTGATGACCTGATTCAACATAGGCCCGCCGGCCTTGGTGAGGTTGTGCATCCACAGACCCTGCGGGGTGTTGTCGGATGGCAGTCCGCCGGCGGCCGCAATCACCTGAAACAGGGTGCGGAACACCGAAGTCATGAAATGGTCGATGGTCAGCTGGCCGAACATGGTACGGTCGATGGCGCGCGGCACCTGAATCAGTGTGGCCATGAACTGTTGCTCGGCGATGAACACGGCATCATCAATCTTGAAGTATGCCTGCTCGGCGGCATCGCGACGCTCCAGAGTCTTGCGGGCGGCCGGATTGGCATATGGATTAGTGCCGGGTTCCACCCGACGCTCCTCACGGTCGAACCGGCGCTTGGGCGCATAGGCGTCCTCGTCGCGCACGTGCATCTGACGGCGGGCTGTCATCACCTCGCGGCGCATCACCTCGAGATCCACGCCGATACGGCCAGCAGCCTTGCGCGCATAGGCATCCCACAGGGAACGGTCGCGAATCTGTGCCACCAGCGGAGCCACGGCTTTCATTGCCCCCACTTGACCGGGAGTATACGTTAAGTCAAACCGGCCGATGGCGGCATCGATCACGAAGTCATAGAGCGGCTTGGCATTGGCAATCAACGAGCGCACCGCCTCATTGCCTCGTTCGATACGCAGATCGCAGGGGTCAAGATTGTTGTCGGCCACAGCCACAAAGGTCTGGGAAAGGAATGCCGAATCGAGACCAAAGGCGTGCAGTGCGGCTTTCTGGCCAGCGGCATCGCCATCGAACGTGAATACGATACGTGAACTCAATGGCTGGTCTTTGATCTTCAGCGGACCGACCAATTGCACCGCACCCAGAGAATCGTCGGCAATAAGGCGGCGTACGATCTTGGCATGTTCGGCACCGAATGCGGTACCACACGTAGCAATGGCGGTGTCAATGCCGGCCAGATGCATGGCCATCACGTCCGTATAGCCTTCGACGATTACCACCTGCCGCTTCTTGACGATGGCGGATTTGGCCAAATCGATTCCGTAGAGAACCTGGGTCTTACGGTAAAGCTGCGTATCCGGCGTGTTGATGTATTTGGCGGCGATCTGGTCGTCCTCATACAGTTTGCGCGCGCCGAAGCCGAGCGTGCGTCCGGTCGAATCGCGGATGGGCCAGGTCACGCGGCCGCGGAAATAGTCGTAGATGCCGCGCTGGCCTTGGCGGGCCAGGCCGGCGTCGAAGATCTCCTTCTGTGTAAACCCCTTGGATGCCAAATGACGCACGAGATTATCCCAGCCTTGGGGCGCGTAGCCGCAGCCGAAACGTTCGCAGTCGGCTTGGGAGAAGTTGCGGCCGCCGAGCAGTTTGCGGGCGGGCAATGCCTCCTTGGTCAGGATTTGGGAGACGAAGAAACGCTGGGCTTCCTCGCAGGCTTCCAGCAGTCGCGTGCGCTTGGAGCCATTGTTCTCGCGGTTTGGACCGTTGCCACTGTTCTCGTAGTGCAGCTCGATGTGGTACTTGTCGGCGAGTAGTTCCACGGCTTCACGGAAGTCGATGTTCTCGGATTGTTCGACGTATTTGAACACGTCGCCGCCCAAACCGCAACCGAAGCAGTGCCACACGCCGAGCGAGGGGCGCACGTTGAAGCTGCCGGTTTTCTCGTCGTGGAACGGGCATAGGCCGACGAATGTGCCGGTTCCGGAGGGCTTAAGCGTTACGGTCGCGGATACGATGTCATACAGGTCCGCGGCGGCGCGCACCTTCTCGACATCTTCTTTCTTAATCATTCCGACCATAAGTCTCTAGAGTAGCGCCACGTGTGAGACACGGTAGATATGTACCGTTACTTTCTTGGCTCCCCTCACTCGCCTATGGAGACAGCTCTCCTCACCCGAGGGAAGCCAAGGGATAGGTCATAGCTCTCTCAGGGAGGAAAGCTGTCAGCGCAACTGACTGAGGGTGCCCGCCACGGAACAGCCTCAGCACAGGATGGAATGAAGAGCCAAGGCGGAATTGTCGGTTAGGGACGCCACTTGATCGATGGCCACGCGCAAACGTTCATTGTCGTTGGTGGACTCATTCCAATCGGCTAGGAACTGGCTTTCCAGCGCGTCGGAGGGCTGCGGTGAATCGGCCATCAGCACGTCGATCAGGTCCTCGACGATTTTCAGTTCCTCCTGGTGGAACGGCTCCCTCTCACGCGGCGCCATGACGAAATACACGGCGATGCCTTTTAATGCCACAATCTCGTAATTCGTATCCTCGGGAATCACGATATTGGCGGAGTAACGCGTCAACGGTCCCGGTCCGTATGTATCGCGAGTGGCGGTTTCCACCGACCAGCAAAACCGCCCAATCAAGTCGGAGGTGATGTTCTTCAACTGCGCCAAAGCTTGACGTGATCCGTTGAAATGCGCAGGGAACATATGCTCACGCCTGAGTCTCATGAATGCTGCCAACAGCTTATCCGCATCCCACTTGGTCCCATACCAGCCGCGCGTCTGCTCGATGATGTGGTCCAAAATCTGTGAATCGGCGAGCACAATCGGGTCGAAGGCACCAGTGGCGATGGAATCCTCAACATCATGCACCGAATAGGCGATGTCATCCGAAAGATCCATGATCTGGCATTCCATCGGCTTGGTAGCCACAGGCGCGCCGATTTTCAACCATCGGAACACGGGCTCATCATCCGGGTAGACGCAGAACTTCTTGGACCGCTCCCCCTTGGGATGCTGGTCGGCCTCAGCCAAAGTCCACGGATATTTGACCGCCGCATCAAGAGCTGCACGGGTCAGGTTCACACCGGCGGAACGGCCGTCCGGATGGAAGATTTTGGGTTCGAGACGGGTCAGAATGCGCATGGTCTGCGCGTTACCCTCGAATCCGCCAATATTGCGCGCGATTTCGGCGAGCGCCCGCTCCCCGTTGTGCCCGAACGGCGGATGGCCAAGATCATGGGCCAGGCAAGCGCAGTCGACCACATCAGGATCGCAGCCAAGCATTGCGCCTATTTGTCGACCGATTTGGGCGACTTCCAGCGTGTGGGTGAGGCGGGTGCGAGCGAAATCATCGGTACCAGCAATCAGAATCTGGCTTTTCGCGCCGAGACGCCGCAGGGCGGACGAATGTATCAGCCTTGCGCGGTCACGCTCAAAAGCGGTACGGGCTTTGGACTTCGGCGGTTCAGGTGCCCAACGCTCTTCATCAAAGGCACTGTAGCCCTCATCGCTCAGCACCCGTTCCCCATCTTGCGTTGTTTCCATAGTCCAAGCATAGGCCCATATATCGGCTGCCGTACAGTGTTACAGCAGCGTGGCTGGATCGAGCTTGGCGAGGTCGTCAGCGGGCAGCACCTCGGCGGCGTGCTCGTAGAGACGCGGAATGCGATTGCGCAGGCAAGTGAAGACCTCATAGCTGATGGTATCGGCGGCACGGGCCCAGTCGTCGGCAGTGGGCTCCACAAACTGCTCACCACGACCCGGGCCGAACAGTTCGACCGTGTCGCCCTCGTGAACTCCGAGTTCGGCGGCGGAACCGTGCAAATCCACGATGAACTGGTCCATGCACACGCGACCGCAGACGCGGTAGAGCTTCGGGCCCTCGGTGGTCATAATGCGCACTGGCCCGCCCGGCTTCTCCACATGCTTGGCACCTTCCATATCGAATCCGGAGGCGGAGCGGTGGATGCCGTCGGCGTAGCCCAATGGCACGATGGCAGTGGACGTGTTGTCTGGAGTCAGGTACGTGCGGCCGTAGGAGATGCCATGGCCGGCCTCCACATCCTTGACCGTGCCGAGCTGCGCCTGCAGGCGCATGGCCGGGGTCAGATGCCAATCGCGCGGGGTGCCCATGGCCGGATCAGGCTCGTAGCCGTATAGCCCGATGCCGGGGCGGGTGAGCTCGAAATGAATTTCCGGGCGATCCAGAGTGGCCGCAGTGTTGGCCAGATGACGAATCTCCGGCGGAATTCCGGCCTTTTCCATACGTGCGGTGAAGTCCTTAAACGTTTCGATCTGGCGGTCGGTGGAGGCCACGAACTCAGGCACGTCAGGCGAATCGGCCACGGCAAGGTGACTCCACTGGCCGACGATATGCAACACGCCTTCCTTGGCAAGTGGCACCAGCTCGGCAAGCGCGGCGGCGAACCCTGCAGGCGTGAAGCCGTTGCGGCCAAAGCCGGAATCGACCTTAACGTGCACGCGAGCGGGCTTGCCGAGTTTGCGCGCGGCGGCGGCCACGGCATCGATACCCGGCAGGGAGCCGACGGACACGTCGATGTCGGCAGCAATCAGCTCGTCAAACGGGACTTCGGTGCCGTTGTAAACCCAGGTCAGAATGTGGCAGCGGTCGGGGCCGATGCCGAGTTTGCGTAACAGCAGAGCTTCGTGCGATTGCGCAGTGCCGAGCCAGGTGGCACCGCCGGCGAGCGCTGCCAGCGCAGAAGGCAGCAGGCCGTGGCCGTAGGCATCGGCCTTGACCACGCCCATCACCGCGGTGCCGGAGTTCGGACCGCCGACCACGGAGACCAAATGGGCCATGTTGTCACGCATGGTTTTGAGGTTCACGATGGCCTGTGCGGGGTATTGGCGGCGGGCGGCCGCATAGTTGGCCTTGCCCTGCTCGGACGAGAATGCGATTTCAGGTGCTGCGTTCATGCTCATAGGCACCTATTGTTGCGCAGGAATGTGACGTATTGGCGAAATCGTCTGTTTTCGCGTGGCAGTCGTACACTAATGACCGATATGCGGTTTTGTATAAGAAACCGCCTTTGATTCCCGGCGTTGAGGCGTGCCGGGATCCCGGAAATCCGTCCGGTTCGGCCCCATAATCCTAGATTTCATGAGAGAAGAACATGGATCTGTTTCGTAAGAAAAGCGTGGATCAGCTTGTCGCCGAATCCACTCCCCTGAAGCGCACGATGCGCACCTTCGATCTGACGATGCTCGGCATCGGCGCGATCATCGGCACTGGTATCTTCGTGCTCACCGGTAAGGGCGCGCTGACCGCCGGCCCGGCCTTGTCCGTATCGTTCCTGCTGGCCGCCGTCTGCTGCGGTTTTGCCGGCCTGTGCTACGCCGAGTTCGCCGCCATGGCGCCGGTTTCCGGTTCGGCCTACTCCTATGCCTATCTGGCGTTCGGCGAGCTCATCGCCTTCGTCATCGGCTGGGACCTGATTCTGGAGTACGCCCTGCAGGCGGCCACCGTGTCCGCCGGCTGGTCGGGCTACTTCAACAAGCTGCTGGAAGGCTTCGGCCTGCATTTGCCGGTCGAACTGACCGCCGCCTACGGCACCACGCCGGGCGTCACCACCTACTTCAACCTGCCCGGCTTCGTCATCGTGCTGATCATCACGTGGGTGCTGTCCATCGGCATCAACCAGACCAAGCACACCAATGACGTGATGGTGCTCATCAAGCTTGCCATCATCGTGCTGTTCATCGTGTGCGCCGTGTGGTATGTCAAGCCGTCCAACTGGCAGCCGTTCTCCCCGTATGGCATCTACACGTTCCAGCCCGGCTCCACCCAGCCGTACGGCATCGTGCCGGCCGCGTCGATCGTGTTCTTCAGCTTCATCGGCTTCGACGCCGTCTCCTCCTCCGCCGAGGAGACCGTCAACCCAAACAAGACGCTGCCGCGCGGTATCCTGCTCTCGCTGGCCATCTCCACTGTGCTCTACGTCATCATGACCATGATCATGACCGGTGTGGTGCCGTACAAGGAGTTCGCCAAGTACATCGACGCCCCGGTCGCCGGCGTGATCCTGGAAACCGGCATGAACTGGCTCGCGGTGATCGTGAACCTCGGCGCGCTGATCGGCATGACCACGGTGATGCTCGTGCAGCTGTACGGCCAGTCCCGCATCTGCTACGCCATGAGCCGCGACGGCCTGTTCCCGGAGTTCTTCGGCCACGTGCACGAGAAATACCGTACCCCGTTCAAAGGTACATGGTTCTTCGGTATTCTAACGGCCATCGCCGGCGGTTTCATCAACATCAACGTACTGTTCGAGCTGGTGAACATCGGCACCCTGTCCGCGTTCATCATCGTGTCGGCCGGTATTCTGTGGATGCGCAAGACCCAGCCGGACGCGCACCGTGGCTTCCGCGCCCCGGGTGTACCGGTCACGCCGATTCTGGCCATCGTGTTCTGCTTCATTCTCATCGCCGGCCTCAACTGGGAGACCTGGGTGCGTTTCGCCGTCTGGTTCGGTTTGGGCCTGGTAGTCTACTTCGGCTACAGCCGCAAGCGCTCCAAGCTTGGGCTGGAAGACAAAGCCAAGGCTGAGGCTACGGCTGCCGCCAAGGACTGAAGTCAGTAAGCGATTCACTAAGTGATTATGATTGGCCCCTTCGGGGGCCAATTTTGTTACCACTCGTGGCGCTGATAGGCGATTCTGGTGGTGTCCACCGGGCGATCAATCAATTGAATCAGGCCGCATCGGGCGAAGCCGGAACTCTCCAGCACATGCTGCATAGCCTTGTTGTTGGGGTGAGTATCAGCCCGGACGTTGCCATAATGCTTCAGAGCCCACTTGATGCAGTCACGGGCCGCATGCCGGACCAGACCGGATGATGCGATGCGGTGAATGGTCACATAGGTATCATTATCCAGCCAAGCCCCATCGATGTGGGCGTAAGTGGGATCCTCACCAGGGCACAATGCGAACTGAGCCAGAATACGCTCATGGCCGTTGCAGGTGTCCACCAGCAGCACTGTGCGCTGGTTGGCAATATCGTCTTCAATCACGGATTCACGGGGGAACTCATTGCCCCATTGGGTGGGATTGCCATTGGCCGCCATCAGCTCACGGGCACGCGCGTAAATCTTCTGCATATGCGGCAAATCACGCATGGTGGCGTGGCGGAAACGACGAGACGTCGCCTTGTTCGCAGCGTTCGGCTGAGCCATTCCCACCTCTCTCATAGGACAATCACCAGTACAGGAACTGACGGTAAACCTACCATGCCATAGGCACAAGAACCCCCGTCCGCGTTACATGGCGGACAGGGGTTCGTATAACACCTAATCAGGTCAGACGACCTTGCGCTCAAACGGGTCGGAGCTGATGCCTTCCTCGAGAATCTGCTTGGCCCATTCCTTGGCGGTGAACAGGCTGTGGTCGCGGTAGTTGCCGCAGCTCTTCTCGGTGGTAGCGGGAACATCATCCCACGTGGCCTTGTAGGCGATGAATTCCAGCGATTCCTTGAGCGCCTTGGCCACATCCTCAGTGGAGTGCGTACCCCAGGTCAGCAAGTGAAAGCCGGTGCGGCAGCCGAACGGCGAGCAGTCGATGTAGCCGGGGATGCGCTCACGCAGCAACACGGCGATAGTGTGCTCGATGGTGTGCAGGCCGCCGGTGGGAATCGCCTGCTTGTTCGGCTGGGTCAGACGAAGATCATAGTTGGAAATCACGTCGCCGTGAGGACCCGTTTCCGTGTCAATGTAACGCACGTACGGCGCCTTGACCTTGGTGTGATCCAGCTGGAATGATTCAACGACGGGCTTCTCAGCCTTTTCCTCTGCCATGCACGGCTTCCTTTCTACACATTTGCATGTTCACATGCCGTATCGCTTAGCAAGCGTAGTCGCGCCCACACGGGAATACACGGAAATACCCCATGATTCGCTATAGGCAATGGTTATTGCGCATTCCCGGCGTTAAACGAGGCGACGGCTTCCATAAAGCGCTTGCCGTAAAGGTCGAGCTTGTGCTGGCCCACACCGTTGACAGCCAAAAACTGCGCATTGGTAATCGGCTTGATACAGGCCATGTCTCGCAATGTCTTGTCGGAAAAGACGATGTACGGCGGTTTGCCGATTTCCTGGGCGATGGTGCGACGCAGTTCGCGCAGCTTCTGGAACAGCGCCTCCTCGTCATCGTCAGGAATATAGGATTCCATTGCAGCGGAAGCACTGGCTGATTCGCTGGACACTCCCCCATGTCGACTACTTACCGAAGCCGACTTACGCTCCACACGTTTGATTTCATAATGGAAATCCGACGCGGCGGTTTCAGCAGCACGCGCGCCAAACATGACAATCGGCATACGCCCTTCGGCGATGAATAGGTAGCCATCGGTGGCCATCTGACTCAGCACATCGCGCACGCGAGCCTCGTTCACATCCTTGAGCATGCCAAACGTAGGCATCTGTTCCGGATTGAGCCATGCCAGGTCCTGCGCTTTGGAGCCGCGTAGAATCTTGACGATTTTGCCGGAACCGACCCGCTGATTCACATCATGCACGCACCGGCTGATCGCCTGGGCAACGCTGGTGACGTCGATGGTCTCGAAAGTACTTTCGCAGTTCGAGCAGGCACCACACTTGCCCTCATGCGTATCCGAGGGCGCATCCGTCGGCGTGATTTCCTGTCCGAAATACCGCGTCATGTACCGGTGCAGACAATCGGCGGTGCGGCAATAGCCCACCATGCCATCCAGCAGGCGTCGTTTGGACTGCCGCACGATTTCCTGATCTTCAGGGGTCATGCGCTCGTTCTCATAATCGCTGTCGAGTAGACGGCGCCGGGTCACGATATCCGATTCGTTCCACAGCAGCGTGCAGCGGCTGGGCTCGCCGTCACGTCCGGCGCGGCCGGCCTCCTGATAATAGGCCTCGATGGATTCCGGCAAGTTGTGGTGGATGACGTATCGCACATCGGACTTGTCGATACCCATGCCGAACGCATTGGTGGCCACGACCACCGGCACCTTGTCGGTGATGAAGTCGTGCTGCGCCGCTTCACGCGCGTCCGACGACATGCCGCCATGGTAGGCGACCGCCGCGTGCCCCATCTGGTTCAGCGTAGCTGCGAGCGCCTCGGTGGTCTTGCGGGTGGCACAGTAGATGATGCCGGATTCGTCCGGGTGGGCAGCCACATAGTTCGCCACCCACGCGGCCTTGTATTTGGTTTCCAGCTTGACCACGTCGAAATACAGGTTCGGCCGGTCGAATCCGGTGACGGTGACGGCAGGATTCCGCAAACCCAGCAATCCCACGATGTCGCGGCGCACGCGCTCGGTGGCGGTGGCGGTGAATGCGCCGACCGGCGGGCGCTTGGGCAGGCCGACAATGAAGTCGCCAATACCAAGGTATGACGAACGGAAATCCTGCCCCCATTGGGAGACGCAGTGTGCCTCGTCCACGGCAATCAGGGAGATTGGCGTGCGGGCGGCGAAGTCGCGGAATCGGCCGGTTTCCAATCGTTCCGGAGCCACGTACAGCAGTTTGAGCTGACCCGCCGCAGCCTGGGCGAACACCACGGCCTGCTCATCCGGGGTTTGGGTGGTGTTGACGAATGCGGCCGGCAAGCCCAGATCATTCAGGGCATCGACCTGATCACGCATGAGGGAGATCAGCGGCGAGATCACGATGGTAACACCGGGCATCAGCGCGGCGGGAATCTGGTAGCACACGGATTTGCCGGCACCGGTGGGCATAACGCCCAGTACGTCCCGGCCATCCAGCAAAGCATCGACGATGCCTTGCTGGCCTGGCCGGAACGAATCGTAACCGAAGTATTGCTTGAGCGCCCCCAGCGCCGCCTCATGTGCCGTCATGCTTCCCAACCATACCGCATTGCCGCGGTCACAAGTCATGTATGCCTGTTCAATTATCCGTAAATCGATTTCAAGGGGCGGATTGGACGTTTCGGGGACATCTACTTCCGTTTCAAGGGGCTGGTCATCAGCTAAACCACATATACAAATGACATTATCCCAACGCCATTCCGCCGTTTTCACGCCTTGTCTACTTGGGCAACAGCCCCTTGAAACGGAAGTAGATGTCCGGGATAGCGCAAATCCGCCCCTTGAAATGGAGAATCACCGAAGTTACGTTCCGAGAACGGCTCGCAGCGTCTCCGTCACAGACGGTCGAGAGCCTGCTTGAGGTCGGCGATGAGGTCATCGGCGTTTTCGATGCCGACCGAGATACGCACCAGGTTGGCGGGCACCTGCAAGGTGGTGCCGGCCACGGAGGCGTGGGTCATAGCGGCAGGCACCTCGATCAGGCTTTCCACGCCGCCGAGCGATTCGGCCAGCGTGAAGATCTCGGTGTAGTCCACGAACTTCTTGGCAGCCTCGGCACCGCCGGCAAGCTGCACGGAGAGCACGCCGCCGAAGCCGCCATGCATCTGACGAACCGCGATATCGTGGCCCGGGTGGGATTCGAGGCCCGGATACCAGACGCGCTCAATCACGTCAGCAGGCTGGGATTCCAGCCATTCCGCCACTTTCAGGGCGTTGGCGCTGTGACGCTTGACGCGCAAATCCAGAGTCTTCAGGCCGCGAATGTCAAGGAACGAATCGAACGGGGAAGGCACGGCACCGGCTGCATTCTGCAGGAAGGCCACCTGCTCACGGGTTTCCTCATCGTTGAGCACCACGGCACCGCCGACCACATCGGAGTGGCCGCCGATGTACTTGGTGGTGGAGTAGACCACCGCATCGGCACCATCATCGAGCGGGTGCTGCAAGGCGGGCGAAGCGAAGGTATTGTCGACTACCACCTTGGTGCCGTACTTATGGGCCACTTCGGAGGTGACTGCGATGTCGGTGATGTTAAGCAGCGGGTTGGACGGGGTTTCGACCCACACATACTTGTACGACTTGGCGGCGAGCGCGGCTTCCACGGCGGCGGTGTCGGTGATGTCCACCACATCGAGGCCCACGCCCCACGGCACGAACACCTTGGAGAGCAGACGGTAGGTGCCGCCGTACACGTCGTTGCCGAGCAGGATGTTGTCGCCGGGCTTGATGGTGGAACGCAGCAGCACATCGATGGCGGCAAGGCCGGAGGAGAAGCTCAGCGCGTACTTGGCGCCTTCCACGGCGGCGAGCTGCTCGTCAAAACTGGTGCGGGTGGGGTTGATGGAGCGTGAGTAGTCGTGGCCGCCGCGCAGGCCGAGCACGCCGTCCTGCTTGAAGGTGGAAGTGGCGTAGATCGGCGTAACCACAGCACCGGTGGTGGGGTCAGGCTCTTGGCCGGCGTGGATGGCGCGGGTGGCGACGGCGGTGTTGGCGAACTTGGCGTTGTATTCAGCGGACATGGTGTTGGTTTCCTTTGGTGTTTGGTTGGGTATTGGACGGGTTTGGAAAGTTATTGGATCTTTGCGGGCTGGCTCCTCTCAGTCAGCCTTCGGCTGACAGCTCCCCTCAAAGAGGGGCGCCAGAGCCCTTTTTGGCTCCCCTCTCCGAGGGGAGCTGTCGCGGAAGCGACTGAGGGGAGCACTTAGCGTTTAGAGGTACTGCTCGGCAAGGGACGGCTTGGTGGTGCGGTCGGCCACGTCGCCGTAACCGTTGGCGCGCATCCAGTCGTCATCGAAGATCTTTTCGAGATAGCTACGGCCGGAATCGGGGGCGAGCACCACCATGATCTGGTTTTCGTCCAGATCGTTGGCGAGCGCGTACTTGATGGCACTGGCCACGGCCATGCCGGACGAGCCGCCGACCAGCAGCCCCTCCTCGCCGGCCAACCGGCGGGTCATTTCGAAAGCTTCGGCGTCGCCGACGCGCACGATGTCATCGGTGATGTTCCGGTCGAAAGCCTTGGGGTAGAAGTCCTCCCCCACGCCCTCGATGTCGTACTGGTGGACTTCCTCACGCGAGGCAGCGGAGTAGATGGAGCCTTCCGGGTCGGAGCCGATGACCTTGACCGCGCCGTCGGAGACTTCTTTCAGATACTTGCCGGTGCCGGAGATGGTGCCGCCGGTGCCGATGCCGGCTACGAAATGCGTGACCTTGTGATCAGCGGCCTCCCAAACTTCCGGTCCGGTGGTGTAGTAGTGGCTCAGCGGACCGTTCGGATTGTCGTACTGGTTCGGGCGGAAACCGCCGGGAATGGTGTTGGCCAGTCGTTCGGCGACCTGGTAGTAGGAGCGCGGGTCGTCGGGGCCGGCATCGGTCGGCGTGACGATGACTTCGGCACCGTAGGCGCGCAGCACCGCACGCTTGGATTCGGAGACCTTGTCCGGCAAAGTGAAGATCGTACGGTAGCCGCGCTGCTGGGCGACCAGTGCCAGACCGACGCCGGTGTTGCCGGAGGTCGGCTCCACGATCACGCCGCCGGGTTTCAGCTCGCCGGACTTCTCGGCGGCGTCGATGATGCGCTCGGCGATGCGGTCCTTGGATGAGCCACCGGGGTTGAAGTATTCGACTTTGACGGCGATGGTGGCCTTGACGCCGGCCGTCTGCGGGATGTGGTTCAGCTTGACGAGCGGGGTGTTGCCGATGAGTTCGGCGAGGCTGTTGTGGATGGTCATTTGAAGTCCTTTGTTGCTGGGGTTGGGGTTTGCTGCGTTGCGTTCGTGAACCGACGTTCCCAGACGAATGGACTGTGGCCTTGTGCTTTGAAATTCGAGTATTTCAGTGATGAATCCGATACGGCCCACAGCTTGCGCGTTACACGGTTGCGCCCATGCCAAAGGTTCCACGAATTCTTGCGGCAAATCTGCCGCGATTGAATGCTCTATCTCAAGTTATGCGTCACTGACCGCTCGCCTAGAGGCGTCGGTTAGCGACAACAACATGAGATAATCTGCATGTCTCACACCATAGCACAGCCCGCGACAACTGCGTGTCGCGGGCGTTCATATGGTGGGCGCGAGGAGTCGGCAACGATTCCGCCGTCCCTTCATGAGGGAGCCAAGAGGAGTTACAACGAGGCGGCTTCGATGAGTTGGCGGGTGTAGTCGGACTGGGGACTGCCGAGCACTTCGGCGGTAGAGCCTTCTTCTTCGACGCGACCATCGTGGAGCACGAGAATCCGATCGGCGATATGCTGCACCACGCCGAGGTCGTGGGACACCATGATCAATGCTGTTTCACGACGTGTTTCACGGATGGCGGCGAAGGTATCGAGAATCTGGATACGCGCGGCCACATCGATGGCGCTCATAGGCTCGTCGGCAAGAATCACTTTGGGCTCGTTGATGATGGCTCGCGCGATAACCACGCGCTGCGCCTGACCTCCGGACAAGTCGACCGGATACCGGTTCAGGAAAGTGGCCGGTTCAAGGCCAACCATGGTCAGAGCCGCGGCCACTCGCTCAGCGATTTCGGCTTTACCGAGGTCATGCCGCTGCAACACCAATGGTTCGGCAACTGACTGAGCAACCCGCCAACGCGGGTCAAGCGACGAGAACGGGTCCTGAAACACCAGTCCCGATTCGCGGCGGAGCGCTTGCACACCGGATGATCTGCGACCACCGGCAATGGATTGACCGCCATACGTCACAGTGCCGGAATCGGCGGATTCGAGGCCGAGCATGATGCGGGTCAGCGTGGACTTGCCGGAACCGGAACCGCCGATGACGGCCAAGCATTCGCCAGGGCGGACGTCGGCGGAGACGTCGAAGAGGACTTGGCGGCGCGCGGAGCGGGGACCGAAGGATTTGTTGATGGATTGGGCGGAGAGGAGGAACCTATTGCCATCACTCATGAGAATCCTCCTTGGGAGTGCGGAGGGTGAGGGTTTGGGCGGCGGCGACCAGTCGTTGGGCCTGTAGCGTGGCCGGTGCGGCAAGCAGATTGGCGGTCGCGCCGGACTCCACAATGCGGCCAGCGTCCAGCACATAACAACGCGTTGTGGCACGTGCCAACACGGAGAAATCATGGGTGATGAACAGCATCGAGGCACCGGCGTCATCCACCAGCGAGGTGAGCAGATCCACAATCTGTCGCTGGGTGATGGAATCCAACGCGGTGGTCGGCTCGTCCGCAATGATGAACCGCGGCGAGGTGATCAGCGCCGTGGCGATGCCCACGCGCTGCTGCTGCCCACCAGACAACTCGTGCGGATATTTGCCGGCTATATCACGGTCCAGCCCGACCTTGTCCAGCATGGCATTCACTCGGTCGGCACGTTCGGCCTTGGTCAGGTCGTAATGCAATTTCAGCGGCAGAGAAATCTGCTGGGCGACAGTCATCACTGGGTTCAGTGAAGCAGCTGGATTCTGAAATACCGCGCCCACATACCGGCCACGCAGGTCGGCGAGCACATGCTCAGAGGCACCGATGATTTCCGTACCGCTCATATCAATCGACCCGTCGGCTGCAGCAGTCAATGGCAGCAGCCCCAGTATCGCCTTGGAAATCATCGATTTGCCGGAGCCGGAGGAACCGATTAGGCCAACCCGCTCGCCATCGGCAATGGCCAAGTCCACATCGGAAACAATTAATCTGCCGCCGACAGCAATGTTCAGACCATGAATATCAACGCTCATCGCCGCCCTCCCCTGCTTCCCTCAACGCGGGATTGGCGACCGGGTCGATGGCATCACGCAACACATCGCCGAAAATATTCAGGGCCACCACCACGACCGTGACAATCAGACCGGGCCACACCACGGTCAGCGGAAACACATTGATGAGCTTGACCGATGTGGCCAGTGAATGCCCCCAGCTCGGCACACCCGACGGCACACCGACACCGAGGTACGTAAGTCCTGATTCGGCCAGCACCGCCGTGCCAGCGGACAGTGACAGTTGTACGGCCAGCACGGGCAGGATACTCGGCACGATATGGCTCACCAACACACGCCATCCGCTGGCTCCATTCGCCAGGGCCGATTCCACATACGATGAACGGGCCGCCAGCAACGCCACCGGACGGGCCACACGTGCCAGATTCAGCCCGTATCCGAAGCCGCAAGCGATAACGATCACGACGATGGACGCACCGAGCGGTACAGCAAGAATCAGCGCGATAAGCACAGTGGGAATGGAGATCAGCGCATCGACCACCACTACAGACGAGCTGGCAAGCGCCGCATTGCGTGCGACCATCGCCGCAATGAGCAGCAGCCCCCAAGCGGCGGAAACCACTACGGTAAGCAGCACGATGAGCAGGTTCGTATGTGAGCCGGCAAGCAGCCAGCTGAACACGTCGGCTCCGGTACCGTCGGTGCCGAGCCAATGCACGGCGGAGGGTTTGGCCCATACGCGGTAGCCGTCGGTGGTCCATAGGGATTGCGGGGTCCAGAACAAAGAAACGATGGCGATCAGCAGCCATGAGGCGAGCACGATAAGCGCGAATTTGCCTTCGGCCCGGCGCCACATGGAGTGGAGGACGATTGCGAAAGCCGCTCGTTGACCACCCTCCGGCATCGCGGTGCGACGCCACCTCACATCAGCGGGAGGATTGGGAACACGCTCCCCCTCGACTACAGACGGCGAGAAGGAAGTAGACGATTTGCTCATGCGGTCACCTCCGTAATGGTGGCGGCGGTTTTGAGGCGCGGGTCGAGCACGCGGTGGAGAAAGTCGACCACAAGACCAATCAACAGAAAGAATGCAGCCAGCAAAAACAGCTCACTCTGCACGGCGATGAGGTCACGATTGCCCACGTCGGTTACGAGACCATTGCCGATACCCGGCAGGGCAAACAGGTTTTCGATGACCATCACGCCGGTGATCATCGAGGCGAACGTCAGTCCGATAACGGACACCAGTTGCGGGGTCGCCAACCTCAGGCCGACATGCAGCACTGCCTGGGTGCGGGTCATGCCGCAGGAACGAGCCATGTCGATATAACCGGAACCGGCCAAATCGTCCAGAGCCGAACGCGTGTATCGCATGATGGTCGCGCCCACGATGACACCGACCGACAACGCCGGCAAAATCAACGACAGCATCGCCGAACCGGGCGCTCCCCAACCGTCCAGAGGGAACCCTTGCGAAGGGAAGACGCCAATCAGTCCGACGCCACGGCCGAATAGCAGAATCAGCAGCAATCCACCCCACAGGGCAGGGATGGCACCGCCGATGATGGCCAGCACATGGAATACGGAACGCACTCGCTCGGAGCGAGCCAGCACCGCTGCACAACCCAGCGGCAGGCCAATGACCAAGGCAATCAACATGCCAAGAATGATCAGAGGAAAGGTGATGGCTGCGCGCGAGCCGACCAGTGAGGTTACGGAACGACCGGTCAGGATGGACGTGCCGAAATCACCATGGATCAGTGCACCCATCCAATCAAAGTATTGCGCGACTAATGGCCGATTCAAGCCGAGCTGTTCGCGCAACTGGGCCACGCGCTCGGGCGGCGAGTTGACGCCAGCCATCACGGAGGCCACGTCGCCGGGCAGAATGCGCAATGCCGCGAAAATCACCACGGACAGGCCGAGCAACGCTATGACAAACAGCGCCAGTCGTTTGAGCACGAATCGCATAATGCCTACTTTACTTGGGGTTACTTTCCTTTGGCTCCCCTCAGTCGCCTACGGTGACGGCTCCCCCCTCTCTGAGGGGAGTTGTCGCGCAGCGACTGAGGAGAGGTCATAGGAGGAGGATGACTGAGGCCATCCTCAGTCCGCTTCGCGGACAGCTCCCGCCAGCGGGAGCCCGAAAAAACGTAACTACTTCTGGCTGAATCCAGCGACGGAGTAGGTCACGTTATAGAGGGGCAAGACGGTCTGGTTGAGGTTGAGGGGGAAGCCCTTGACACCCTTGGCCGTGGCGGTGGTGGTGCGGTAATTGAACAGCCAATCCGCAGCGGCGTCCTCGGACACCAACTTGGCGGCCTCGGCGAACTTGGCGTCACGCTCCTTGTCGGAAGTGGCGGCCACGCCCTCGTTGTACAGCTTGGTCACGTCCTTGTTGTCGTAGCCGAAGTAGTAGGTCGGGTCGGTCCAGGAAGCGAAGTCGTGGCTTTCGTTGTGGTCCACCAGTGAGATATCGAAATCGTGGTTGGTGTACACGTCCTGCAACCAGGTGGAGAATTCCACCACGTTGACCTTCAGATCAATGCCGATGGGCTTCAGCTGCGAACGCAGCTGGTCGCCGAGCTCGGTGCCATAAGTGTTGGCGTAGGTCAGGCTGAGTTCCAGCGGCTTGTCGGCGGAGTAACCGGCCTCAGCCATAAGCGACTTGGCCTTGCCCTGATCGTAGGGATACAGGTTGGTCAAATCCTCGTAACCGGGGTCGAGGGACGGAATCGGGCCGCCGAGCGCCTTGTCGGCGCCGCCACGGGAGGCGATGAGTTCCTTGTGGTTGATGGCGTAACGGATGGCCTGGCGAATGCGCTTGTCGGCCAACTTGGAACCGGAGGCGTTGTTGAAGCCGAGCACGAACTTGTCGGTGCCGTCACCGGCCTTGACCGTGTAGTTCGCGGAATCGGACTTGAACGGCTCGGCGAGGTTCTCGGTAATCGGGGCGAGCACTTGCACATCGCCGGACTTCAGGGCGTTGACCGCGGCGTTGTCGTCAGCCAAGTACTTGACCACCACGGTGGGCGTCTTGGCCTTGTTCTTGCCCCAGTACTTGTCGTTGGCCTTCAGCGTGATCGAGCTGTTCTCCACGAACTTGGAGACGGTGTACGGGCCGGAGCCGATGGCCTGGGTCTTCAGGTCGTACTTGGCATCCTTGTCGAACACCAGTCCGGGGCGGCCGGTCAGGGTCCACAGCAGGTTGGAGTTCGCGCTCTTGAGTGTGATGACCACGGTGTCGGCGTCCTTGGCCTCGACCTTATCGACGGCAGCGAGCGCGTCGGCGTCGTGATAGTCCTTGGCGATGAGTTCGTTGATGGACCAGGCCACGTCTTCGGCGTCGAGCTTGTCGCCGTTGGAGAAGGTCATGTTCTTGTTGAGGTGGAAGGTATAGGTCAGGCCGTCCTTGGACGTCTCCCAGCTGGAGGCGATGGCGGGAACGACCTGATTCTTGGAGTCGCGGGCCACCAGACCCTCGTACACGTTGCCGATCAGGATCTGGTCGAGCGCGGAGCCGGCGGTGTTACGAATGTCCAGATTGGTGGGAGCCAGTTTGAGACCGATGGTCACGGTGTCGGCATAGGTACCGGACGAGGCCGCGTTCTTGGAGTCTTTCTTACCGCCGAAGGCGAAGGCGGCGCCGGCGATAACCGCCACCACCACGACAACGGCCAAGGCAATCAGCCACCACTTCGGGCTGTTCTTCTTCGGATTCTTTGCGCGCGAGGCAAGGCTCGCATCTGTGGTTGCGCCGTCTTCGACGTGCGCACCATTGTCTTGAGACATGGTTCTTCCTCTATATATGTTGGTTTATACGGTTGGCCGCCACAAACGGGTCGTCCACCACAGCCCATCATAGCTGCGGGGCTGTAGAATTGCACATGAAATCCATCTTGAATCTGGAGGGTTATCATGCTGGTCGCCGTTGATATCGGCAATACGAACATCGTGCTTGGTTTTCTGGATGGCGACGCCATCGCCGGAACCTACCGCATCACCACCAAAGCCAACCATACATCCGATGAATACGGCCTGTTTTTGACCGAATTCCTGAGAATGAGCGGTTTCCAGCCGTCCGATGTGGATGACGTGATCATCTGTTCGGTGGTGCCGAAGGTGATGCATTCCTTCCGCTCCTCCATCGTCAAGTTCTTGGATATCGACCCGATGGTGGTGGGCCCCGGCATCAAGACCGGCATGAACGTGCGCGTGGATGACCCGAAATCACTCGGCGCGGACATTCTGGCCGACTGCGCCGGCGCCTATTACGAGTATGGAGGTCCGGTGCTGGTGGCCGATTTCGGTACGGCCACCACGTTCACGCATGTGAGCGATAAGGGTGTGGTCGATTCGGGCGTAATCACCACCGGCATTCGTGCAGGCGCCGCCGCCCTATGGGGAGACACGGCCCAGCTGCCGGAAGTGGAGATTACCCGACCGGAGACCATTTTGGGCACCAATACCAAGACCTGCATGCAGGCAGGCCTGTATTACACGTTCCTGGGCGGCGTGGAACGCACAATCAGCCAGTTCCGCAAGGAGCTTGGCGGCGAGGACTTCAAGGTGATCACCACCGGTGGCCTTGGGCGCGTGTTCGCCTATGATACCGAGCTAATTGACGTCTATGACCCGGATCTCATCTTCAAGGGCATGGCGCATATCTACGCCCGCAATGTGAAGTAACGAAATCGGCCTTTAGCTAGGCCTTCCCTCAGGTCTCTCCCTCCGTCCGCCTTCGGCGGCCACCTCCCTCGTCAGAGGGAGGTTAGCGAGGAGCTACTTAATCGTGAAACCCTGGTTGAAGCCGTATTCCTTGAGATCTTTCTGCCAGGTGGCAAGCCCGTGTTCAAGACTGACTTTCTTGCCGGGCCTGTCCAACGATTCCAGCGGCTTGCCTTTCTCGTCTTTCATACCCATATCGACTTCCATCTCACGCTGTTCGTAGGCCTGTTTGCTGCTGGCCCATTCATAGGCTTTGCCTACCGTGCTCTTGAAATCGTTACGTGCATACACTTCAAACGGCAGATACTGATATCCCACGGATACATCCTCGGCCGCTTCGGAAAGCACACGGTTGAATTTTTGCCCGCCGAAATACGGAATTTCGACGCCACGATCGTTCGTGATCGTGGTCTTATCGAGGAATTCACCGGAATTGAGGGTGCCATAGTCGGCAGGGAAGGCACCGCCAGCCACACGGGCACTGATGCCCTGCGCGTCATGGGTCACGAAATCCACGAATCGATAGGCCGCATCCGGCTTACGCGTCAGCTGCAACACGGCAAGTGCGGATCCGCCGCTTTCGGCATTGGTGGGCTGGCCGTCATAGGTGGGCATGGGCGCCACACGCCATAGTCCGGACGCGCCGGGCACATTGGATAGCAGCATCGAAGGCATCCATGCGCCGGAGAACATGGAAGCAATGGTGCCGGTGCCCACCCTGCGCTTCCATCGCTCAGACCATGTGGCGGACGTGGTGTCCACCAGGCCTTCATCGATCATCTTTTGCCAGAATTCGGTGAACAGCTGGGTGCCGGTATCGTGGTCCAGATCGATGGTCACGGTTTTACCGTCCGGCGAGGTATGGAAAGGCTGCCCGCCTGCAAGCCATATCATGGCGTCGTAGAAGCTGCCATCGCCCGAATCGGCCGCAATATAAGCGCCAATTTGCTTGAGTTTCTTGGCGGCCTCGTAATAATCGTTCCATGTCTTGATTTGCGTGGCATCCACCCCGGCCTGCTGGAACACATCCTCGTTGTAGAAGAATCCCATGGGGCCGGAATCCATCGGCAATGCATACACTCGTCCGGCAAGCTGGACGGACGCCCAGGTGCCAAGGGTAAAGAAACTCGCATAATCGGAACCGGTACGATCGGTTAGGTCGAGCAGCTGACCGGATACCTCGTATTGCGGCAGCGCGTAGTATTCGATCTGCGCCACATCCGGCGTGCCGTAGCCGTCCTGGATGGCGGTATTGAGATTCTCATAGCCGGAGATGTTGGTCCATTCGACGCGGATGTCCGGATTGGCTTTCTCGAAACGGCGGATGACTTCGCCCATGCTGGGCTCCCAGCTCCATACGCTGATTTCGGTACGGTTATCGACCGTGGCTTGGCCGCAGGAGGCTAGGGATACGGTAAGGACCGCGGCCACGACTATGGTCGCCAGTCTGCTGATTCGCCGTCCGATTGTTCGCATGGTGACGAGTCTACTAGGCGGGGCTTAAAACGCCGTATGATGAACCACCCTCAGTCTCGCCTCGCGAGTCAGCTCCTGCCAGCGGGAGCCAATATGGCAGCAGCCCCGTGGCGAGATGCGTCACGGGGCTGCTGTGGATATATAGAGAAGGAATTATAAGGCTTACTTCACGGTGAAGCCCTGATCCTTGCCGTAATCCTGCAGGGCCTTCTGCCAAGCAGCGACACCGTCGCTCAGCTTCTGGTCACCGGTGTAGGACTTGCCAAAGTAGTCGCCGAAGATGGTGCGGGCCTTGACCTCGAAGGGCAGGAACTGGTAGCCGGAGGACACGTTCTCAGCAGCCTGAGCCAGAACCTCGTTGTACTTCTGACCACCGAAGTAGTCAACATCCTGACCATCGGCGTTCTTCACGGTGGTGGCGTTCTTGAAGGAGTCCTTTTCCAGGGAGGCCTTGTCAGCCGGGAAGGCGCCGCCAGCCACACGAGTGGCCACACCAGCACCGTGGTTGGCGTACTCGATGAACTGGTAAGCAGCATCAGCCTTCTTGGTGGAGGCGAGCACAGCCAGCGAAGAACCACCGTTCTCAGAGTTGGTGGTGGAGCCGTCAGCGGTCGGCATCTGGGTCACACGCCACTTGCCGGCACCGTCAGCAGCGGAGTTAGCAAGGTTGGCAGGCATCCAAGCGCCAGTGAACAGGGAGGCGATGGTGCCGTCGACCATGCCCTTGAACCAATCCTCGGACCAGCCGGCGGTCTTGGTGTCGAGCAGACCCTCGTCCAGCAGCTTCTGCCAGAAGTCGGTGAAGGTCTTGACGCCCTTGTCTTCGGTCAGGTTGACGGTGACTTCGGAACCATCGGAGGAGGTCTGGAACGGCTTGGCGCCGGCCAGCCAGGTCATGGAGTCGAAGAAGCCGGCGTCGCCGGTGTCGGAGGTGATGTAGTAGTTGTCGCCGAGGGCGTGAATCTTCTTGGCGGCGTCGTAGTACTGATCCCAGGTCTTGATCTGCTCGGCATCAACGCCGGCCTTGTCGAAGACTTCCTTGTTGTAGAAGAAGGCCATTGGGCCGGAATCCATCGGCAGGCCGTAGACCTTGCCGGCGAACTGCACAGAAGCCCACGGGCCAGGGGTGTAGAAGTCCTTGTAACCAGAGGTCTTGTCGGTGATGTCCAGCAGGTTGCCCTTGATGGCGTACTGCGGGACGGCGTAGTACTCAACCTGAGCGACGTCCGGAGCGCCAGAGCCAGCCTCAATGGCGTTGTCCAGCTGAGTGTATTCCTTGGTGTTGGTACCGACGTTCTTCAGGTCGACCTTGATGCCGGTCTCCTTCTCGAAGTCCTTGGCAACCTGGGTCAGCGAAGGCTCCCAAGCCCAGACGGTGATTTCCTTGACGTCGGAATCCTGAGCCGGCTGGCTGGACTTGCCGCTATCAGAGCCGCAGGCGGCAACGGAAACCAGCATGGCAACCGCACCGGTGAGGGCAACGGCCTTCTTGGCGGTAGTGAACTTCATCGTTCTGTTCTCCTTCCTCGAATCGTCTAGAACGATTCAAACTGTTTTGTCGCTCGCAATCATTGCGTGTTACCTAGTGTCAATTATTGATTTCTCCTCGACACTGAGAAGTGGCTCTATGAAGCCATTCCTTTCGCTATGGTTGCGATAACATCTTTTAGTATACACATCTCAAAACAAATCGCAAATGCGATGGCGGGCGTGTTATCGCTAACACGCCCGCCATCGCATTTGAATCGCTATAAATAGACCTCTTTACAGCTTTACCACCAGCACACCGTTCGGCTGAATGGCCGCCGTATGCTCGGATTCGTTGACCTGAGCCAGCGAGGCGACCAGCGGCTCGCCGTCCACGTCCACAATCGCCACATCGTGGGTGCGGTTGAACAGGAACACGAAGTGGTTCTCGCCAGTTTCATCCGCACGCTCAACGCGCAGCACTTCGCCGCGATCGTCTTCGGCCGAGGTCTCGATGCCGAGTTCCTCCAGCAGCGCGGGCAGGCTCTTGGCCAAGCCCTCACGGCCGAGACGGGCACCGACGTATGCGGCCTTGCCGTCGCCGAAGTCGTTGATGGTGATGGCGGGAGCGCCGTCGAAACCGGTCCACTTATCAGCCTTGAAGGAAGCAACCACGTGAGCGGTATCAGCCACGGAGGTGATCACGTCGGCGAAATCGTGCGCCACGGTACCGTTGTCCAAGTCGAGGTGGTCCATGGCACCGGGGAAGTCGTTGCCCATCGGGGCGAATTCCTCAACGCGCACGCCCACCACGTCACGGATGGAGCCGGGGTAGCCACCCAGCCAGACGTGATCCTTGTCGTCCACCAGACCGGTGTAGTAGGTCACGAACAGCTTGCCGCCGTTCGCCACATACTCGCGCACGCGGTGCGTGGTCTCTTCAGACAGGATGGTCAGGCTCGGCAGCACGACGGCTTCGTACTCGTCCCAGGGGCCGCGAACCGGCACCACGTCTGCGGTCAGACCGTTGTCCGCCAGCGCGCGGAACCACGCGAGCGGCTCGGTCCAATGGCGTACCTCCTGAGTAGGCGTGGCGGTGTGTTCCGTAGCCCACTGGGACTCGTAATCGAAGACGACGGCGACCTTGGACTTGACCAGCTTGGTGCTCAGCAGGCCCTCGTCAGCAAGTTTGTTGAGGTCGGCACCCAGCTCGCACACGTCGCGGAAGATCTGGGAGTCGGGGCCCGCGTGAGGAACCATCGAGGAGTGCCACTTCTCGGCACCGGCCTTGGACTGGCGCCACTGGAAGTAGCAGATGGCGTCGGAGCCCATGGCCAGGTGGGCCAGGGAGTCGCGCACCAGTTCGCCGGGTTCGACGCGGTAGTTGATCGGACGCCAGTTGACGGCGGAGCTGGAGTGCTCCATGAGGAACCACGGATTCTTGCGGGCGATGCCGTCGCACAGGGAGGCCGAGTAGGCCAGCTCGTCGAAGTGAGCTTCGCCAGGAGTGAAGTAGTGATCGTTGGACACGAAGTCCACGTCGTAACCCCACTTGTCGTAATCGATGCCGGCACCGCCGGCGGAGACCATGAAGTTGGTGGTCTGCGGCTTGGGGGCGATCTCGAGCAGGGCGTCGCGCTCGGCCTTGTAAAAGTCGAGCAGGGCGTCAGAGCTGAAGCGCTTCCAGTCAAGCAGTTTGCCCGGGTTCATGAAGTTGCCATCGCCGATGAAGCGCGGCGGGATGATCTCGGAGAAGTTGTTCATGCGCTGCGCCCAGAAGGCGGTGCCCCAGGCGTCATTGACGGCGTCGATGGTGCCGTACTTCTTCTCGCACCACTTCTGGAAGGCGCGCTCAGCATCTTCGGAGTAGTCGAAGCGGTTGTGGCAGCCGTACTCGTTGCTCACGTGCCAAGAGACCACATAGGGGTTGTCCTTGTAGTGCTCGGCCATCTTGCGACACAGGTTGAGCGCGTAGTCAAGGAAGACCGGGCTGGTGGCCCGCCAGTGCTGTCGGGCACCGGGCTGGCAGACGTCGCCGCGGTAGTCGACCCAGAGGATCTCCGGGTGGGCCTGGGTCATCCACATCGGCGGGGATGCGGTGCCGGAGGCGAGATCGACGGCGATGCCAGCCTTGCCGAGCTTGTCGATGACGCGGTCGAGCCAATCGAAGTCATACACGCCTTCTTCGGGCTCAAGCTTGGCCCAAGAGAAGATGGCTACGGAGACGAGGTTGACGCCGGCCTTCTGCATGAGGGCTACATCTTCGTCCCACACTTCCTCAGGCCATTGGTCGGGGTTGTAATCGCCGCCGTACCAGATGCGGGGCTTGCCACCCGCAAGAGGCTGCGGCCACTTGAATTCGCGATGTTCCATGATGATGCTGTTCCTTTAATGAATAAATATCTACGTGTGGGCAAATGGGAGTCACGCAGATACACAAGGAGGCGCCTGCACGATTCTCAACAATGCGAATATCTGCATAGACGCCTCCTTCCTGTTAGTGGTTATGCCTTTATCTCGGCTCCCTCCACCAGAAGGGAGCCGAAGTACGGTTACTCCTTGACGGCGCCTGCGGCGAGGCCGGACTGCCAGTACTTCTGCAGGCACA
>OAVI01000215.1_pt1 | contig 26004 bp, 29 predicted proteins | sample 1476381 | NCBI WGS metagenome assembly OAVI01 (sample SAMEA2580083, study PRJEB22360) | human gut metagenome | biome: human gut; feature: human-associated habitat; material: faeces | place: Denmark | collected 2008/2010 | reverse complement strand
CAAGATCAAAGTAGTCTAAAGTGCCTTCAGGAAGAAGAAGGCGATAACCGTTTAACTCCATAAGCTATGAATTTGGAGACAAAGATAACAATTTATAAATTTACCCCTCAGGTTTTTACATTGACCCCTAATCACATTTGCAAGCACGCAAATAAGTACATACATTTGTGTATAAAAGGGAGGATTTATGAAAACAACCAATTATACGGATTTAAGAGCTAATCTAAAAGGTTATATCGACTCGGTTATTGACGATTGTGATACGGTATTTATCAATCGTGGCAATGGTACGGGAGTAGTAATGATTTCTTTGGAAGAATATAATTCTTTGAAGGAGACCGAATATATCATGTCTTCTGAACAGACCATGAATGATATTCGTAAAGGAGAAGAAGACTTAAAGGCAGGCAAAGGAATAGAAGTAAATTTAGATGAACTATGAAACTGATATTTACTCCTATTGCACAAGAACATTGGGAATATTGGAAAAAGAATGACCCCAACATAACCAAACGCATTAAGAAATTACTCGCCGATATATTGGAACATCCTTACACTGGCATAGGTAAACCTGAACCTCTCAAATATGAATTGGCAGGTAAATGGTCACGACGAATTAATACAGAGCATAGACTTATTTATTCTGTGCATAATGATATGATAGAGATTTACATATTCTCCATGAAATATCACTATTCTAAGAAATAACTCATTATCACATCTTATTAATTAAAAGGAGAGTGTGTCAAAATACATTTGATGATTTCTTTCAGGCACGGATTTCGCGGATTTCACGGAAAAAAGAACAAAGAAAATCTGTGTTTTCCGTGTAATCCGTGCCTAAAAAGAAACAAATAGCAAGCGAATGTTAGTTTTGACACACCCTCTTTTTAATTTCTTTCCTAAAATAAACACATAGCGAAAAAGTAAATTTGGGCAAAGCGTAGCGAATTAGCTGATAGAGCGTTCGTTACGCTTTGTTTTTCTATGGGGCAGAGCCAACGAAATACCACCTCGAAGCCAAACTGTGCAGAAGTTCAGTTACCACCTCGTTACTCCCGTAACGGGTGCAGATTTCTTGCTAAAAGGTTCTGTTTCTGTGTTTTGCGTAGATTTGCATAGCTATCGGTAACTCACTAATAACTAATTTTGTAACCCAAAAAAGGAGTGAGTTATGCGTAGTACATTCAAGGTATTATTTTACGTGAAGAAAGGCAGCGAGAAGCCGAACGGCAACCTGCCTCTGATGTGCCGTATCACGGTGGACGGCGAAATTAAACAGTTCAGTTGCAAGATGGACGTTCCCCCACGGTTGTGGGACGTGAAGAACAGCCGTGCTTCGGGCAAGAGCGTCGAAGCGCAGAGAATCAACCTTGCAGTAGATAAAATCCGTGTGGAGGTAAACCGCCGCCAAACTCAAAGACGCCTATCTCGGTATCGGCATCAAGCAGGAAACCTTGCTGAAGCTGTTCGAGCAGCACAACGCCGAGTTTGAAAAGAAAGTCGGGCACAGCAGGGCGCAGGGTACATTTACCCGTTATCGGACGGTCTGCAACCATATTCGGGAGTTCCTGCCCCACACCTACAAGCGTGAGGATATTCCGTTAAAGGAACTCAACCTCACGTTCATCAACGATTTCGAGTATTTTCTGCGCACGGAGAAGAAATGCCGCACCAATACCGTGTGGGGCTACATGATTGCGTTGAAGCACATCGTTTCGATAGCGAGAAACGACGGACGTTTGCCCTTTAATCCCTTTGCCGGATATATCAACTCTCCCGAAAGCGTGGACAGGGGCTACCTTACCCAAACGGAGATACAGATGCTCATGGACGCACCGATGAAGAACGCCACCCACGAGCTTGTACGGGACTTGTTCGTCTTTTCGGTGTTCACGGGTTTGGCGTATTCGGACGTGAAGAACCTCACCGCCGACCGCCTGCAAACATTCTTCGACGGCAACCTGTGGATAATCACCCGAAGAAAGAAGACCAACACCGAATCGAACATCCGTCTTTTGGACGTTCCCAAGCGTATCATAGAGAAATACAAGGGACTGGCAAGGGACGGTCATGTTTTCCCCGTTCCGAGTAACGGCAGTTGCAACAAGATACTCAAAGATATAGGCAGACAATGCGGCTTCAAGGTACGTTTGACCTATCACGTTGCACGCCACACGAACGCCACGACCGTACTTTTATCGCACGGCGTACCCATCGAAACCGTAAGCCGCCTTTTGGGACACACGAACATAAAAACCACCCAAATTTACGCCAAAATCACCGCCCAAAAGATAAGCCAAGACATGGAAACCTTGTCGCACAAGTTGGAGGACATGGAGAAGAATATCTGCCGAGCCATCTAATTAAAAGCAGAATACCGATGAAAGAAGAAAGGAACATTATCACGATGGACGAGCGGGGCAATATCTCCCTGCCGAGCGATATAGGTGCAACCGCCATGACCGAGCGGGAAATCTGCGAACTGTTCGGGGTTATCGCCTCGACGGTTCGGGCAGGGATAAAGGCACTCTGCAAAAGCGGAGTTTTGCGTATATATGACATAAAGCGCATTATCCGCCTATCGGACAGATACAGCGCGGAGGTTTACAACCTCGAAACGATAGCCGCCCTCGCTTTCCGTATCGAATCGTTCGGGGCGGCGAAAGTCCGCAAAGTGTTGTTGGAAAGGATTATAAACGGACGAAAAGAGAAAACGACGGTATTCGTGTCGGCTGTTTCGGACGGCAAGCCCAACAGCCGTTGGAAAGCATGATGATATATCAACATACCAACATATCAGCATACCAGCATGCAAACCTATCACTATGGTGATATATATTGCAGGTTCTATTTCTCTTTTCAGAGGAAAGCGGAGCAATCATTTCCGTTTACAAAGGCAAAGCAAGCACGGGGCTTTATGTCGGCTAAAAGGTCAGGCGCTGCGCCGTTTCCCGATAAATCTTCCTCTCGCTTCGCTGCGAGCGTATTTATCGGGAAAACCTTGTATCCGACCGCCCCGTGCAAAAGAGCCTTTGAAAACGGAAACGACCGCCCCGCCGCCCACCACCGACCGAAAGGGAAAAATAATAAGGTGGGGTTATACGGGTAAGCAGACGGCAGGGACAGCCACCGCCGAAAGGCAGACGGACGGCACACCGCAGGGTATTTACGAAGAAAATACCGTAGCTTATTAGGGAATTTTCCGAGCCGCAATACTATGTATCGCTGAAAATTCCCCAATAAGGCAAGGGGCAAGCCCCTCTGCACACCCCATCGGGGACGGCATTTCGCCGCCCCCGAAGATACAAAAAATCATTGTTTCACAAGCCAAAAAAGAAAGGAAGAATATATGGGTTTCGTAGTTTTACACATGGAAAAGGCGCACGGCAACGACAGCGGAACGACCACACATATCGAGCGTTTCATCATACCGAAGAACGCCGACCCTACACGCACGCACCTGAACCGCAGGCTCATCGAATACCCCAACGGGGTGAAAGACCGTTCGGCGGCTATACAGCAGAGATTAGAAGAAGCGGGGCTGACACGCAAAATCGGAAGCAACCAAGTACGGGCTATCCACATCAACGTATCGGGAACGCACGAGGACATGAAGCGGATAGAAGAAGAGGGGCGTTTGGACGAGTGGTGCGCCGACAATCTGAAATACTTCGCCGACACGTTCGGAAAGGAGAACATCGTGGCGGCTCACCTGCACAGGGACGAGGAAACGCCGCACATACACGTTACGCTCGTCCCCATCGTCAAGGGAGAGCGCAAGCGCAGGAAAAGGGAGGAACAGACAAAGAAGCAATACCGCAAGAAGCCGACCGACACCGTGAGGCTGTGCGCAGACGATATTATGACACGGCTGAAATTGAAGTCCTACCAAGATACCTATGCCGAAGCGATGGCAAAATACGGGCTGCAAAGGGGCATAGACGGCTCGAAGGCTCGCCACAAGTCCACGCAGCAGTATTATCGGGATATACAGAAACTCGCTGACAACCTCAAAACGGAAGTGGTGGATTTGCAACAGCAGAAAGAAACGGCACGGGAAGAACTAAGACGGGCGAAAAAAGAAATACAGACCGAGAAGCTGAAAGGGGCGGCAACCGTCGCAGCCGCCAACATCGCCGAGAGTGTCGGTTCTCTTTTCGGCAGCAACAAGGTCAAGACATTGGAAAAAGAGAACACCGCCCTGCATAGGGAGGTAGCCGACCACGAGGAAACCATCGAAGCCCTGCAAGACAGAATACAGACCATGCAGGCAGACCACAGCCGACAGATGGCGGAAGTAGAACGGAAGCACCGCAGGGAGATAGCGGACAAGGAAACGAAGCACAAGGAGGAAATATCTTTCTTGAAAACGGTAATCGCAAAGGCGGCGGCATGGTTTCCCTATTTCCGTGAAATGCTCCGTATCGAAAACTTGTGCCGCCTTGTCGGGTTCGATGAAAGGCAGACCGCAACGCTCGTCAGAGGCAAGCCGTTAGAGTATGCAGGGGAACTCTACTCAGAGGAACACGGACGGAAATTCACGACCGAAAAGGCAGGGCTTCAAGTGCTGAAAGACCCCACCGACGGGACTAAATTGGTTCTTGCCATTGACCGAAAGCCCATTGCCGAGTGGTTCAAAGAGCAGTTCGAGAAGTTAAGGCAGAACATTCGCCGACCAATACAACCGCAAAGGAAAGGTAGGGGAATGAAGATGTAACCGTTTTATCTTGCTGAAAAAAAGAGCCGTTCATAATACTTACGAATTGCTTTTTCACTATATTTGCAGTCAAATAAACAGAAGTTTTAACTCCTATTATTGATATCATGAAGAAGATATTTAAAGTTTTTAGTTTTAGCATATTAGGCTTATTGCTCTTAACTGTATTAGCCCTATTGTTAGCACGTTATGTATTCAACAGACAATTAAATGAACCCTTAGGAAAGGATAAGATAGAACTATTAAAGAACGCTGGTAAGTATGCACCAGATAGGGTGTCATACAATTTTGTTTATCAGCAAGATACTGCCAAAGCACAGCAAATTCGTGAATACTTCAGATTAGATACCATTGTGAAACCTACAGAAGTCACATGGAATAGAGCTATTGCATTGGCACGTTTCGTAGCCAAGAATATTCCTCATGCCAATCAAAATAACTATCCAAAGAAATGTAACGCAATAGGACTTTGGGAATATACCCGCACGACAGAGCCAGCTTTTAACTGCCGCCTCCATTCAATCCTTTTGCATGAATTATTGCTGTCGGAAGGAATAGTGAATCGTTTTGTTACTTGCCTTCCCGCTGATTCGTTAGATTCTGACTGTCATGTGGTAAATCAAGTATGGCTACCCGAAATACAAAAATGGGCTATGCTTGATTCCGATATGAGAGCTTGGGCAGAAGATGAAAACGGAACACCTCTTTCTCTCGCTGAAATGCGCGAACGTTACATAAACGGACAAGAAATTATATACCGCCCCTTATTAGATTCAGAAAATAATTTTAATTATTACAAGATGTATTGGGCTAAAAACCTTTATTGGTTTATATCTTGGGAGGTAACTGGTTATAGCCGTGAAGATAATAATCCTGCATTCAGCAACCATGACCGCGAGATAATACTTGTTCCTAAAGGATTCAGTGGCTTTGATTTAAGCGACAAATCAGTACTAACTACGGATGAATCACGTTTTTGGGCCGTACCGGATAGTTTGACCGTTTCACTGTAACTTCAGAGTTGGGAATGACTCTATTTCAACGGTCAAGAACTGTCATCAACCAACAGCAACAGACATCAATAAATATCCGGTTTTTCCAAAGTTCCACTTTGGGAAAAGTAAGGAAAAACAGAGATAAACAAAGCCTCCGGCAAGGCAGCTCTCCGGAGGCTTCTTGCATTTGCACATATCAGAAAACAAAAAGAAAGCAATATCAGAATATTACACCCCAAAAATGCCCTGCCGGCTGTTGCATAATGAAACGACATACTTGGCTGATTGGTGTGGTTCTCCTTTCATGCGGACAAATTCCGGTAACAAAATGACAAAGCAGATTCTCCCTAACACATTACAACCCGTGAATGGGCTGAATGATTTTCTTTTTTTGCCAGCCGATTTTATGAAATTGCCGCCGATAGTTCGTACTTTCGGAAAAAGATGTTATATTTGCAAATGAAAGAGTTATTTGACAGCATAGCAATGTAAAACGCTGAAATTCGCACGGTTGCTAATTCGTTACCGCTACTTCTCAAATAATTCGCTAAAAGTTTATTCTTCAATCGGTTAAGTCAAACCAAGAAAAATCTAAAATAAATCTACAACAACAGCTCAACGTAAAAAATCCCCGCTTCTTCCATTTTCTTTTGCCTAAGCCTAACCCGTTTTTCCCACACAAAAACAGCACTTTCCTTATTCTTTTTTGTTGAAAAGCAGCATAATAAATGTAGCCGTACCACAATAAAAACCCCGTTTTCCAGTTGCGGGCCCTGCGGTTGCCAACTGCGAACCGCAGGGTTTGCAGCTGCGGGCTCTACAGCCCGCAACTGCAAAACGAGGAATACTACATGCTGTTGCAACATTATACAAGATGCGATAGCGGAAAAACAACAAGGCAACATCACATTTATCTTACGCATTCGGGATGAAAAGTCACGGTTTAACCTTTTTTAGACCCCGATATGAACAAAATCTCCCCAAATGCAGGAAATCTTGTTCCAAACAATAATACACTGATTATAGGACAATTAAGAACTGAAAGACGGATAAAAAGAGCCTTTTCCCGTGACGACCGAATTTGGTCGTCACCTGTCGCCGTCCGTGTCACCACGTCTGTATCGCTCTCCCACAAAGGGATAGAGACTAAAAGTGACGAGTGACGACCGTTTTTCTTTTTAACCCCTTTCTCTTATTCGGATAAGAATTGCTATTTTTGCAGATAAAAGAACAAAATTATGGGAGCAGGAAAATGGATTGGCGGTATCATCGGCTTCATGGCAGGCGGACCGCTCGGCGCATTGGCAGGATATGCACTCGGGTCGCTGATAGAGCTCGGTGGCAATACTGCAAGTTATACGACAGACTATGGCAACGGGCAGACTGAGGAAGATGTCTTTGCCGGGCAACGGAACAGTTTTCTTTTTTCGATGCTGGTAATGGCCTCGTACATCATACGGGCAGACGGACGCATCATGCACAGTGAAATGGAATATGTCCGCAATTTCCTACGGACCAACTTCGGCGTTGCGGCAGTAGGCGAAGGCGAACGGATATTGCTCAACCTCTTCGAGCAACGCAAGCGAATGGACATGCAGAATCCTCTCGCATTCAGACAGACCATCCGTGATTGCGGCAGGCAGATAGCCGCCAACCTCACATACGAGGAACGCCTGCAACTGCTGGGATTCCTTGCCAACATAGCCCGGAGCGACAACAACGTCTGCCGCGAAGAGATAGAAGCGCTGAAAGAAGTGGCAACCTATATGGGACTGTCCGAAAAAGAAGTGGAATCCATGCTCAACCTGGGCGGCAACTCCCTGGAAGCTGCCTACAAAGTTCTGGAAATTCTTCCTACAGCCACCGATGAGGAGGTGCGTGCCGCCTATCGCAAACTGGTACTGAAGCACCACCCCGACCGGGTAGCCACATTGGGAGAAGACATCAAACGCGCCGCCGAAGAGAAACTCCAGGACATCAACAATGCCAAAGAGATAATCTACAAAGCAAGAGGTATCAAATAGCCGCGAAAGACTGTCTCACCGAAAAAGGGCTTCAATCCCCCCCCAAGAATATTAATAGAATCCTATCCGATATGAAGAAAATTTTTGCTTATCTCACACTGGGTTTCACTACCCTCACCACCTATGCCGCAACTCCTCTCTGGATGCGCGACATACAGATTTCACCCGACGGCACGGAAATCGTTTTCTGTTACAAGGGAGACATCTACAAAGTTTCCGCAAAAGGCGGTACGGCCACACAGCTCACCACGCAGGAGTCTTACGAATCGTCTCCCGTATGGTCGCCGGACGGCAAACAGATAGCGTTTGCCAGCGACAGGCAAGGAAATTTCGACGTATTCGTAATGCCGTCCGATGGCGGTGCGGCACAACGCCTGACCACCAACTCGGCAGGAGAAATCCCTTCCGCATTCACGCCCGACGGCAAGTACATCCTTTTCTCCGCCGCCATACAGGACCCGGCCGGAAGTGCGCTCTTCCCCAGTCCTGCCATGACCGAGCTTTATAAAGTCCCCGCAACCGGCGGACGCACCGAACAGGTATTGGGCACTCCCGCCGAAGCCCTCTGCTTCGACAAAACGGGCGACATGTTTTTCTACCAAGACCAAAAAGGATTTGAAGACCAGTGGCGGAAGCACCACACCTCTTCCATTACACGTGACATATGGATGTACGACTGCCGTACAGAGAAGCACACCAACCTCACCCGCCACGCGGGCGAAGACCGCAACCCCGTCCTCTCGCCGGACGGACAGACCTTGTACTTCCTGAGCGAGCGCAACGGCGGTTCGTTCAATGTGTACTCCCTACAGCCGGCACACCCCGAAGCGGTAAAAGCGGTAAGCAGTTTCAAGACCCATCCCGTGCGCTTCCTCTCCATAAGCGGCAACGGAACATTGTGCTATGGTTACGACGGTGAAATATATACCCAGCAGGATGGCGCCGCCCCGCAAAAAGTACAAATAGAGATTATCCGCGACGACCGGCCCGATACAGCCCGCCTGACCTTTACCAACGGAGCCACCTCGGCAACCGTTTCGCCGGACGGCAAGCAAGTGGCATTCATCGCCCGTGGCGAAGTGTTCGTCACTTCGGCAGACTATGCCACAACCAAACAGATAACCCACACCCCTGCCGGTGAAAGCGGCCTGTCTTTCGCACCCGACAACCGCACGCTGGCTTATGCCAGTGAGCGCAACGGCAACTGGCAGTTGTATCTTGCCAAAATAGTCCGCAAGGAAGACCCCAACTTCCCGAACGCCACCATTGTAGAAGAAGAGGCATTGTTGCCGTCAGCCACCGTTGAGCGTGCTTTCCCGCAATTCTCGCCCGACGGTAAAGAGCTGGCATTCATAGAAGACCGTACCCGCCTCATGGTGGTGAACCTTGATACGAAGAAAGTGCGCCAGATTACCGATGGCTCCACCTGGTACAGCACAGACGGCGGATTCGACTATGCCTGGTCGCCGGACGGAAAATGGTTCACCCTCGAATTCATCGGTAACAGGCACGACCCGTATTCCGATATAGGTCTTGTCAGCGCACAGGGCAACAGCCCCATCATCAACCTGACCAACAGCGGCTACATGAGCGGTTCGCCCCGTTTTGCCCTCGACGGCAATGCCATTCTCTTCAAGACGGAGCGTTACGGCATGCGTGCTCATGCCTCATGGGGTTCGCAGGACGATGCCATGCTCGTTTTCCTCAATCAGGACGCCTACGACAAATACTGCCTGAGCAAGGAAGACTACGAACTGCGCAAGGAGCTGGAAGCCGAACAGAAAAAAGCGCAAAGCAAGGACACTGCCAAAGGTAAGAAAGGCAGCAAGAAAGATGCAGGACAAGAAAAAGCCGCGGACGATGACAAGGCTCAGGTAAAGGACATCACCGTAGAACTGAAAAACATGGAAGACCGCATGGTACGCCTCACCCCGAATTCCTCGGACATGGGCAGCGTCATCATCTCCAAAGACGGTGAGACCCTTTATTACTTTGCCGCCTTTGAAGGCGGTTACGACCTTTGGAAAATGGATCTCCGCAAGAAAGACACCCGGCTGCTTCACAAAATGGATGCCGGCTGGGCTTCCATGGAAATGGACAAAGACGGCAAGAACCTTTTCCTGCTGGGCGGCAAAACCATGCAGAAGATGAATATGGCATCCGATGAGCTGAAGCCTGTCACTTACCGGGCACAAGCCAAAATGGATTTGGCGGCGGAACGCGAATATATGTTCAACCACGTGTACAAACAGCAGAAGAAGCGTTTCTACAACACCGACATGCACGGTGTAGACTGGGATGCCATGAGCGCCGCCTACCGCAAGTTCCTGCCTCATATAGACAATAACTACGACTTTGCCGAACTGTTGAGCGAATGGCTGGGCGAGCTGAACGTGTCGCACACCGGCGGCCGTTACTACGCTTCCGGACAAAGCGAACCGACTGCCAGTCTGGGACTGCTTTTCGACTGGAATTACCGGGACAAAGGGATGCGCATTGCCGAAGTCATAGAGAAAGGTCCGTTCGATAACGCCTCAACCAAAGCAAAGGCAGGCATCATCATTGAAAAGATTGACGGCACAGAGATTACCCCTGAAATGGATTACTACACACTATTGAATGATAAAGCCAAAAAGAAAACCCTCGTCTCACTCTACAACCCGCAAACCAAAGAACGCTGGGAAGAGGTGGTAATTCCGATAAGCGGCAGCGCGCTGAATACCCTGCTCTATACCCGCTGGGTGAAACAACGTGCGGCAGATGTGGACAGATGGTCCGGCGGACGGCTGGGATATGTTCATATCGAATCAATGGGCGATGACAGTTTCCGTTCCGTCTACTCGGACATTTTGGGCAAATACAACAACCGCGAGGGCATCGTCATCGACACCCGCTTCAATGGCGGCGGACGCCTGCACGAGGACATCGAAATTCTGTTCAGCGGCCAGAAATACTTCACGCAAGTGGTTCGCGGCCGCGAAGCCTGCGACATGCCCAGCCGCCGCTGGAACAAGCCTTCCATTATGGTGACCTGCGAAGCCAACTATTCCAATGCACACGGCACACCGTGGGTGTACCGCCACCGGAATATCGGCAAACTGGTGGGTATGCCCGTTCCGGGAACCATGACAAGCGTATCCTGGGAGCGTCTGCAAGACCCGTCGCTCGTATTCGGCATCCCCGTGGTGGGTTACCGCCTGCCCGACGGCAGCTACCTGGAAAACAGCCAACTGGAACCGGACATCAAAGTGGCCAACTCGCCCGAAACCATTGTAAAGGGTGAAGATACCCAACTGAAAGTTGCCGTAGAAGAACTGCTGAAAGAGCTGGACAAATGATGATTTCTTTTAGGCACGGATTTCGCGGATTTCACGGAAAAAGAACAAAGAAAATCTGTATTTTCCGTGTAATCCGTGCCTAAAAAGAAACAAATAGCAAGCGAATGTTAGTTTTGACACACCCTCTTTTTTGTATAACAATATGTCGGGGCTTCCGGCAGCTCCTTTTCAATCGCCCATATCATTCAGATGTATCTCCAATGCCTTCACCGAGATATAAATCTCATACACCGAAATTGCCAGCGAGATAATCAGCAGCACCAATGCCAGGCCGAAGATATAGACCGATACCAGATGAAGCCGGATATATATAAAGAACATGCTGACCACACACAGCAGCAGGCTTGCTATGCCGGTTACCTGCATAGACCGCGTCAGGTAAAGCCGTTGCCGCAGATTGGCAATCTGTGCGGCCGTCACCGATGAATGACTCTTCTGATGTTGCTCTTTCAAAGCACGTACAAGACCGGCATAGGACAGAAAACGGTTGGTATATGCCAACATTATCAAAGATATTGCCGAAAACAGCAAAGCGGGGGTAGTTAAATCAATTTCCATAAAACGTTTTTCTTCATTCTTTTAAAACCTGCAAAGGTAAGCAATAAAACCGAAAAGGAAAATAGCCTTCCCTATCTAACTTTTTTCCATTACCTTTGTTCCCAAGAAAAGACCTAATTCATCAAAGCCTATGTTCACAGACTTGCTCAATTCCTCTTATTTCGCCCTGTTCCTCATCGTAGCCCTCGGCTTCATGTTGGGAAGGATTAAAATCAAAGGATTGTCACTCGACGTATCCGCCGTTATTTTCATCGCCCTGCTATTCGGGCATTTCGGCGTCATCATCCCCAAGGAGCTGGGTAACTTCGGACTCGTACTGTTCATCTTCACCATCGGCATACAGGCGGGACCCGGCTTCTTCGACTCCTTCCGGAGCAAAGGGAAGACCCTCATCATCATCACCCTGCTCATTATCTGCTCCGCCGCCCTCACGGCAACGGGGCTGAAATATGCCTTCGACATCGACACGCCGAGCGTGGTGGGACTCATAGCCGGAGCGCTTACCAGTACGCCGGGACTTGCCGTTGCCAATGACGCCGATTGGCCTTGCCCTTTGACAGCCCCCCCTCGCCGCTGGCATCCATTGCCTACGGTATCGCCTATCCGTTCGGAGTAATCGGCGTTATCCTGTTCGTGAAACTGCTGCCCCGCATCATGCACATCGACCTCGACCGGGAAGCCCGCCGCCTGGAGACAGAGCGCCGCGGACAGTTTCCCGAATTGCTCACCTGCATCTACCGTGTCACGAACCCCGTAGTTTTCGGACGCAGCCTGATGCAAATCAATGCCCGTGCCATAACCGGTGCTGTAATCTCCCGCCACAAGCACGGCGAGCAAATCTCCATCCCCACCGCACACACCGTACTCCGTGAAAACGACTACATACAGGCAGTGGGCAGTGACGAAGCCCTGAACCAGCTTGCCACCCTGGTGGGCGAACGCGAAGAAGGGGAACTCCCGCTCAGCCACACCCAAGAGATAGAATCTCTGCTGCTGACCAAAAAGGATATGATAAACAAGCAACTGGGCGACCTGAACCTGATGAAGAACTTCGGCTGTACCGTAACGCGTGTCCGCCGAAGCGGAATAGACCTTGCCCCCTCGCCCGACCTCGCGCTGAAATTCGGCGACAAGCTGACGGTGGTAGGCGAAAAGGAAGGACTGAAAGGACTGGCGCGCCTCTTGGGCAATAACGCCAAGAAACTGTCCGATACCGATTTCTTCCCGATTGCAATGGGTATTGTGCTCGGAGTACTGTTCGGCAAACTGAATATATCCTTTCCCGGCGGTTTGTCGTTCTCACCGGGACTGACGGGCGGTATCCTGATAGTGGCCCTATTCCTCAGCGCAATAGGCAAGACGGGTCCTGTCATCTGGTCGATGTCGGGCCCTGCCAACCAACTGCTGCGACAGTTGGGACTGCTGCTGTTCCTCGCCGAAGTAGGTACGTCGGCAGGAAAGAACCTGGTTGCCACCTTCCAGGAAAGCGGCTGGCTGCTGTTCGGAGTAGGCGCAGCCATTACCCTGGTTCCCATGCTGATAGCCGTAATTGTGGGCAGGATGGTGTTTAAAATCAGTATTCTCGACCTCTTGGGAACCATTACCGGCGGCATGACAAGTACCCCCGGTCTGGCGGCCGCCGATTCCATGACCGACAGTAATATTCCGAGCGTGGCATACGCAACGGTCTACCCCATTGCAATGGTATTCCTCATACTGTCCATTCAAATCATAGCTACAATGATTTAAGACAATGAAAGCACTGGATAAAGAAACAGCTATTGCCCGGATGAATACGTTCGGGCGCAACGGTACGCCCTTCCTGTTTGTTATCGACTACATGCAGGAACATTCGTACGTAGAACCTCTCGACGGGATAGATACGTCCGTATGCCTCTACCAGTTCAGAGGAACAGGCAATGCACCTGATGCCGGTGCCCGGTATGCCGGAACGATAGACTGGGAATTCACACCGCCCGCTCCCGCCGACTATCGCCGTTCTTTCGATACAGTGAGGCGCAACCTGCTGGGCGGCAACAGCTACCTGACCAATCTGACATGCAAAGTGCCGCTCCGCACCAACCTGACGCTGAAAGATGTGTTCCTGCATTCACACGCCCTGTACAAGCTCTGGCTGAAAGACCGGTTCGTCTGCTTCTCGCCCGAAATCTTCGTCCGCATGGAAGAGGGCAGGATAAAATCCTTCCCGATGAAAGGCACGATTGACGCCACCCTGCCCCATGCCGAATCAATCCTGCTGGACGATGCCAAAGAAGCTGCCGAACATGCCACGATTGTAGACTTGATACGCAACGACCTCAGCATGGTTTCCGAACACGTCACCGTAGCGTCCTACCGCTACATAGACCGCCTGCAGACCAACAAAGGGCCTATCCTGCAGACAAGCTCCGAAATATGCGGCATGCTGCCCGGCGATTACACAAAGCGTCTCGGCGATATTCTGTTCAGCCTGCTGCCCGCCGGCTCCATTACCGGCGCTCCCAAACCGCGTACCATGCAAATCATTGCCGAAGCGGAAGGCTACGAACGGGGATTCTACACCGGAGTCATGGGCTGCTACGCCGACGGACGGCTGGACAGCGCCGTCATGATACGCTTCATCGAGCAGGAAGACGGACAGCTCTATTTCAAAGCCGGCGGCGGCATCACCGCCCAAAGCCGTTGGGAAAGCGAATACAACGAAGTAATACAGAAAATATATGTGCCGATTTATTGAAACCATACGGGTGGATTGCGGAGAAGTGCGCAACACGGCTTACCATGAACGGAGAATGAACGATACCCGTACGCACTTCTGGCCTGAAAGCCCCGCTCTGCAACTGGCCGGCTACCTGCCCGCCATTCCCGGAAGCGGCGTACACAAGCTGCGTATAGTGTACGGGCAAAACGGCATCGAGGAAGTGACCTGTACCCCTTATACCCTGCGCCCCGTCCGCTCACTGGCACTGATACAGGCCGACGACATCGACTACGCCTGCAAAAGCACCGACCGCAGTGCGCTCAACCGGTTGTTTGCCCGGCGCGGCGCGTATGATGATATTCTGATTGTACGCCGGCATCTGCTCACCGACACCAGCATCGCCAACATCGCCCTCTTTGACGGCAGCCATTGGCATACTCCGCAACATCCTCTGCTGAAAGGGACCAAACGTGCCGAACTGCTGGACAAAGGTATTCTTACGGAAAAGGACATACGCATGGAAGAACTTCCGGCTTATTCCACCGTCCGCCTGTTCAATGCAATGATAGACTGGGGCGAAGTGGAACTGCCCGCCAATTGCCTGCATCCGGTATTCTGAAAAGCACGAATGTGGAGCCAACAGTTTCCATTTCCCAAAGATTTGTCTTACTTTTGCAAGCGGAGTATAAAGTCATCCGCTACCGTAACTTAACAAATACAACTATGCGTTATACCGTTTCCGCTCCCGATGTACCGATGCATGCCGCTATCCGGCTACCGGCATCCAAAAGTATCAGTAACCGTGCGCTTATCCTGCACGCCCTTGCCCATGGCAGGCAGACACTCTGCAATCTGAGCGATTGCGACGATACCCGCGTCATGGTGCGTGCGCTGCAAGGCAACCCCGAACATATAGACATCATGGCGGCAGGGACGGCCATGCGTTTTCTCACCGCCTACCTCAGCGTAACGCCCGGTGTCCGTATCATTACCGGAACGCAACGTATGCAGCAGCGGCCCATCCGTATTCTGACAGACGCCCTGCGCCAGCTCGGTGCAAACATCGAGTACGCAGGCAATGAGGGTTTCCCGCCTCTGCGCATCACCGGTTCGGAATTGCAAGGCTATGAAATATCGCTTGCCGGGAACGTGAGTTCACAATATATATCCGCCTTGCTGATGATAGGAGCTGTTCTTCCCAAAGGGCTGCACCTGCATCTTACGGGCTGTATCATTTCCCGTCCCTACATCGACCTCACCCTCAAGCTCATACGGGACTTCGGCGGACATGCCGAATGGAGTTCCGAAAACAGTATCACTGTATATCCCGGCGGTTACCGGGATGTTCCGTTCACTGTAGAGAGCGACTGGAGCGCGGCATCCTACTGGTATCAGATATTGGCGCTGAGGGGGAATGAAGAACGGAAAACGGGGAGTGGAGAGTCACTGAAAGGGAATGAAGAGGAAACGGTAGAGTTGCTCGGACTGTTCCCCCACAGTTATCAGGGTGACAGCCGCGGTGCGGAGATTTTCTCCCGCCTGGGCGTACACACCGAATACACGGACAAGGGGGTGCGGCTCACGCTCGCGGGGACGCCCGTTGACCGTCTCGAAGAAGATATGGTAGATATTCCCGACCTTGCGCAGACCTTTGTCGTCACTTGCTGCCTGATGAATATCCCTTTCCGCTTCACCGGCCTGCAAAGCCTCAAAATCAAGGAGACCGACCGCATCACCGCCCTTATCGCCGAACTGCGCAAATTAGGCTATGCGGTACGTTCCGAACAGGACAGCATCCTGCTGTGGGAGGGTGAACGCTGCCCTGCCGAAAGCGCTCCCGTTATCGCCACCTACGAAGATCACCGCATGGCAATGGCATTTGCCCCCGCCTGCATCGCACTGCCGCAGATAAGGATTGACGAACCCCAGGTAGTATCCAAATCCTATCCGGGCTATTGGGAAGATTTGAAGCAAGCAGGCTTTACCATCTGTCATTAACATCGCCCGACGCACCGCTGCGGACAGCCTGATTGCATGACAGCTGAAAAGCATTCCGGCACACTTTCTTTTTGCCTGTTCAAAAGCGGGCAGATACGAAAACAATGTGTATCTTTGTCCGTTCTATTGTATAAGGACACTTTTTTTCAAGGAAAGAGAACGTATGTGGATACTGATTATTAGCCTGATTGCCCTTGCCGTCGTAGCTGCCATAGCCGGAACCGTACGCAACCGCAGACTCCAGAAGAAAATTGACAATGGCGAACTGGACGCTATGCCCGAAGTGCAGGAAGTAGATGCGGAATGTTGCGGACAGCACGAGGTATGCGAAAAAGAGAGCCTGCTCGCCGCCGTCAGCAAGAAGATAGAATACTATGACGACGAGGAGCTGGACAAATACATCGGAACCGCTCCCGACGAGTATACGCCCGAACAGGAAGATGAGTTCCGTGACGTGTTCTACACCATGCAGTCGGAAGACGTAGCAGGGTGGGTGCGCAGCCTGCAACTGCGCGGCATTGCACTGCCCGACAATATAAAAGACGAAGTATTCCTGATTGTAGGAGAAAGAAGAAATAATCACTAACCCCCGCCGCATGGAACTTTTACAATATACATTCTTTCAACATGCCCTTATCGGCAGTCTGCTGGCAAGCATTGTCTGCGGAATTATCGGTACGTACATCGTCACCCGGAGGCTGGTTTTTATCAGCGGCGGACTGACGCATGCCTCTTTCGGCGGTATAGGCCTGGGACTGTATGCGGGGATTTCACCGATTCTGTCGGCAGCGGTCTTTTCCGTACTGTCGGCATTCGGCGTGGAATGGCTCAGCAAACGGAAAGACATGCGCGAGGACTCTGCCATTGCGGTATTCTGGACACTGGGAATGGCATTGGGCATCATATTCACATTCCTGTCTCCCGGATTTGCACCCGACCTCTCCGCCTACCTGTTCGGGAATATCCTGACTATTACATTTGGCGACATCGCCCTGCTGGGCGGACTGGCAGCACTGCTCATCCTGTTCTTCTCGTTTTTCCTGCATCCGATAATCTATGTGGCATTCGACCGCGAATTCGCCCGCTCGCAAGGAATACCCGTACAGACCTTTGAGTATGTACTGATGATGTTCATTGCGCTGACTATCGTAGCCTGCCTACGTATGGTGGGCATCGTGCTGGTTATCTCATTGCTGACAATCCCGCAGATGACTGCCAATCTCTTTTCGCATAGGTTTCACCGCATCATCTGGCTGTCTGTGGGCATCGGTTACCTCAGTTGTCTGGGCGGACTGCTCATTTCATACTATCTCAATGTTCCTTCGGGAGCAGCCATCATCTTCTTCTCCATTATTATTTATGCAATCTGTAAAGGGGGAAAAAGTTTTTGGTTATCTTTGCAGAAAAATACAAAATAATGGAAATCAAGATTCAGTCATTAGACCAGATTCATGAAGCCGCCCACCGGTTCGTCGAGGCAATGGGCGACAATACCGTGTTTGCTTTTTACGGCAAAATGGGAGCCGGCAAGACCACCTTTATCAAGGCGGTTTGCGAAGAGCTCGGCGTATCCGATGTCATTACCTCCCCTACTTTCGCCATCGTAAACGAATACCGTTCCGAAATTGCCGGAGAGTTGATTTACCACTTCGATTTCTACCGGATCAAGAAACTGGAAGAGGTGTACGATATGGGATACGAAGATTATCTGTACAGCGGTGCGCTCTGCTTCATCGAATGGCCGGAACTGATTGAAGAGCTGCTGCCGGGAAATACCGTGAAAGTCACTATCGAAGAGATAGAAAACGGTGAACGGGAAGTTACACTGCAACCGCTGGATTAGTACCGGCCGTTAATCATCAACCGCTAATCGCACTACATGAGTCAGTACATCGTTCAGGGTATCTTTGCCGTTGCGGGAATTATCTCCCTGCTGGCTGCAATCTTAGATTGGGATTGGTTCTTTACCGCCCAGAACACGCAGTTTGTCGTACGGAATGTAGGCCGCCGGCAAGCACGCTGGTTTTACGGGGTATTGGGAATGATACTTATCGGCACGGCGGTATTCTTTTTTCTGAATACTCCGCCGGTAGCATAAACGGAAAGACTGATATACAACATACAGGAAAAAAGGAAAGGCGCAGGTTTTCATCCCGCGCCTTTCCTTTTTCATTATAATCCAAACTGTGAATTACTCATCCTCCAATGACTCCGTGTATTCCATTTCGCCCTGCACGATGAAAAGGATTTCATCCGGATCATAATCGCCCATTTCGTCTTTATGAGCTTCCTTGATGATGTAATCTACGATTTTTCCCAGATCAACTTCGATATATCCGTCACCGTCGGGCTGCACATCGAGGATGCCGCTCTCGGAATAATACTCGTCAATCAAATCGAGAAAATAATAAAACTCATCGTCAGAGAACTTCTCTTTCAACTCCTGCGGCAAATAGTTTTTGATGTACTCAATGGTCTTTTCATCATCGAGATCATTCTTCAAAAAATCGTCTTCCAGTCCCATAGCTTTATATCTTTAAAGGATTAATAGTACCACCACCTTACAACAGTGCTTCAATTTTCGCTGCATAAGTCGGTTTAGGAGCAGAACCCACTTGCTTGTCCACCAGTTCTCCATTCTTGAAGAACAGTACGGTAGGAATATTGCGAATACCGTATTCGGCGGCAACATCTCCGTTTTCGTCTACATCGCATTTACCGATAAGCGCTTTGCCTTCATATTCGCCGGCCAGTTCTTCAATGATAGGACCCACCATTTTGCAAGGTCCGCACCACGGCGCCCAAAAATCAATTACCACAGGTTTACCCTCTGCCAGGATTTCCTTGAAGTTGTTGTCTGTAATTTCTAATGCCATTTCTTCTAAATATTAAGTTAAATATCAATTCAACAGTACAGTATCAGCGTTATCCGCCTACTGCCATCAGTGAAGCAAAGATAATTAATTTATCCGAAAATCAAGCTCCGGACGCTCTTTTAAATAAGAGATCAGCTCACGGCCTACGGAAAGCTTCACCGGACGGGACACCAGGTCAAGGGTCATCTTGCTCTCCGGGTCGGTCACTTTAAAGTAAAGTTCCGTTGTACCGGGACGCTCCTTCGTCAGTTCCGCCAATTCCGTCACCAATGCCTTGTTCAGCACGCCGAGCGGGATAAGGATCGTTATCTTCTCTATCAGTTTTTCCTTTACATCGGGAAGCAGTTCCATTGAGGTAATCTTCAGCTCCAGTTCGTCCTGCCGCCACTGTTTAGGCTGGCAGCGCGCCTTTATATAAAGGAAGGTACGCTCGCCCAGGTATCCCTGGTAAGTCACCCAGTCGTTTCCGAAGAAAGGCAACTCTGCCGAACCGGAATAGTCCTCTATCTTGGCAATGCCATAAGGATTGCCGTTTTTACTGATGCCCCGGCGGACGGAAGTAACGATGCCCCCCATAGTTATTTCACGTCCCACAAGGGCGGTCTTGTCCTCCAGTTCCGCCATGTGTGTGTTACAAACATATTCCAGCACCACGGCATATTCATCCAAGGGATGAGCGGAGAGATAAATGCCTACCAAATCCCGCTCCTTGTTCAACCGGTCGAGATCACTCCAACGTTCTGCCTGCGGAATTTCGGGAGTGGCTATGTCCACTACATTTTCTCCACCGAACAGGGAGTTGACCGCTGCCGCCTTATCTGCCTGATAACGATTGCCATAGCGTACCAATGTTTCAATAAAGACTTCATTCTTGGTATTGACGGCAAAATACTGTTCGCGCTTCAGCTCAGGGAAACTGTCAAAACCACCGGCAAGGGCAAGGCATTCCAGGTTCTTCTTGTTGCAGGCATTCAGATTGACGCGCTGCACAAAATCGAAAATACCGGTATAAGGCCCGTTCTTCGCACGCTCTTCCATGATACTTTGCACAGCACCCTCACCTACTCCTTTCACCGCACCCAATCCGAAACGGATATTACCTTCGGGGTTCACGGTAAACTTCAGGTTCGATTCGTTCACATCGGGGCCAAGCACTTTGATGCCCATGGACTTACATTCGTCCATGAGTTTGGTTATCGTCGTTATATCGGACAAGCTTCGGCTCATTACGGCAGCCATGTACTCTGCCGGATAATTGGCTTTCAGGAACGCCGTCTGATAGGCAACCCATGAATAGCAGGTGGCATGAGATTTATTGAAAGCATAGGATGCAAACTTCTCCCAGTCCGCCCAAATCTTTTCGAGCACCTTCGCATCGTGTCCGTTCTTCTGTCCGCCAGCAATGAACTTCGGCTTCATATGGTCCAGCTTGTCGCGCAGTTTCTTACCCATTGCCTTACGCAAGGCATCGGACTCACCACGGGTAAAGTCTGCCAACAAACGGGACAGAAGCATCACCTGCTCCTGATAGACGGTAATGCCGTAGGTATCTTTCAGATATTTCTCCATGATGGGAATATCATACTCGATAGGCTTGCGTCCCCATTTACGGTCGATGAAGTCAGGGATATAGTCCATAGGTCCCGGGCGATAAAGGGCATTCATGGCAATCAGGTCCTCGAAAGTACTTGGCTGCAACTCGCGCAGGTATTTCTGCATGCCGGCGGACTCGAACTGGAAGGTACCGATAGTCCGTCCGTCGCAGTATAATTTATAGGTAGCGGGGTCTTTAATGGAAATCTTGTCGATATCCAACGACAGTCCCCGGTGTAAACGTACATTTTCAACGGCTTCCTTGATGATGGAAAGGGTCTTCAGTCCCAGGAAGTCCATTTTAATCAATCCGGTATCTTCAATGACCGAACCCTCGTACTGGGTAACGAGCATCTTCTCTCCCGTTTCCTTATCATCTGCCGTGCTCACAGGAACCCAGTCGGTGATGTCGTCACGACAGATAATCGTACCGCAAGCATGCACACCCGTACCGCGCACGTTACCTTCCAGCATCTTGGCATACTTCAACGTATCGCGCACCAACGGGTCGGGCGATGCTTCTGCAGCCTGAAGCTCAGGTACATAGGCGATGGCATTGGGAAGATTCAGTTTCTTATCGGGAATTTTATCGGGAACTAATTTTGCCAGACGGTCGGATTCCGACAAAGGCAGCTTTTGTACACGGGCGACATCCTTGATGGCCAGTTTGGTTGCCATAGTACCATACGTGATGATATGCGCCACCTTCTCCTGACCATACTTTTCCGTTACCCAGCGCAATACTTCACCGCGTCCGTCATCATCGAAGTCCACATCAATATCAGGCAAGGAAATACGGTCGGGATTAAGGAAACGCTCGAACAGCAGGTCGTACTGGATAGGGTCTATCTTGGTGATGCCCAAGCAGTACGCCACAGCCGAACCGGCAGCCGAACCACGTCCCGGTCCCACCGAAACGCCCAATTGCGTACGGGCGGCATTGATAAAGTCCTGTACAATCAAGAAGTAACCGGGGAAACCCATCGTCTTCATAATGTACAACTCAAAAACCAAACGTTCTTTCACTTCGTCCGACAACGGGTCACCGTAAAGCCGTTTGGCACCGTCAAATGCCAGTTTGGCAAGATAGTCGGCTTCCAATTTAATACGATAAAGTTTTTCGTAACCGCCCAAACGCTTGATTTTGGCTTTGGCGGCTTCCTCGTCCAAGACGACATTTCCGTTTTCGTCCTGCGTAAACTCGTCGAACAAATCTTTTTCCGTATATTTCCGCCTGTATTCCTCTTCCGTTCCGAAATCTTCGGGAATGGCAAAAGTAGGCATGATAGGGGCATGGTCTATGGAGTAATATTCCACCTTGTCCAAAATCTCCAGTGTATTGGAAAGCGCTTCGGGAACATCGGCAAAAAGTTCGTTCATCTCCGCCTTGGTCTTCATCCATTCCTGCTTGGTGTAGAGCATACGGCTCGGGTCGTCCAGATCCTTGCCCGTACTCAAACAGATAAGGCGGTCGTGCGCCTCGGCATTCTCCTCGTCCACAAAGTGAACGTCATTGGAACAGATTACTTTTATATTGTACTTCCTGGCATATTCCAATAGTTTGGCATTGGCTTTTTGCTGTAAAGGATAAGCCTCATGATTGGCACGGGAAACAGTTGCCTTATGACGTTGCAATTCCAGATAATAATCATCCCCAAAAAGATTCTTATACCAGCGGATGGCTTCTTCCGCCTCTTCCAACTGGTCGTTGATAATCTTTTTAGGAACCTCCCCACCGATACAGGCGGAACAGACTATCAATCCTTCATGATACTTCTCCAATTCATTGCGGTCGGTACGCGGACGCATATAGTATCCCATAGTCCATGCACGGGACACCAGCTTTATAAGATTGTGATAACCTTTTTCATTCTTCGCCAATACAATCAGGTGATAACCGCTCTGGTCGGGCTTACCCTCTTTCTTGTCCATCGTGCGGCGTGCCACATACATCTCACAACCGATAACGGGCTTGAACAGTTTATTTTCGGCTTCCGTTATTTTTGCTCTGCAAGCCGCTATCTCCGCTTCCTTATCCTCACATTCTATCTCACCGCTCTCTATGCCGGCAATCCGTTTTTTCAGGTCTTTTATCTCCCCTTTCGGACCGCTGTTCTTCTTATTGACATAGTTGGTGAATTCCTTGATACCGAACATATTGCCATGATCGGTAACGGCTATACCTTTCATACCATCCTTCATCGCCTTGTCTACCAGCCGGCTTACGCTGGCCTGACCGTCAAGAAGTGAATACTGGGTGTGTACGTGCAAATGAACAAAATCCTGCATAAATTTATCCTTTCTATAAGTGAGCATAAAGGTACGACCTATGCTACATCTAACAAAAATATTCCTCAAAAAGTTATCAACATCTGTAATTCTATGACTAAATTCTTGTTAGATTTTCAAAATAAGCCTATTTTTGCAGATAATTTGCATTAGAAAAGAATAAAACAAGATACATGGGTCGACTTAAAAAATTAAAGAAAATACGTATTCACCGTGAAGGAACACATACATTGGCCGGCAGTTTATTGTTGATACTCGCCGTAAACGCAGGGCTTTACTTCGGTTTGGAATGTAAGATTCCCTTCTACGTAGTGGCAGTTATCAGCCTTGTGGTTTATGGCATTTTAGTAAACTTCTTCCGTTGTCCTATACGTTTGTTCGGCCAGGAAAATACTGAAAAAATCGTGGTTGCCCCAGCTGACGGAAAGATTGTGGTAGTGGAAGAGGTTGAAGAAACCGAATATTTCCATGACCGCCGTATCATGGTTTCCATATTTATGAGTCTGGTCAACGTACATGCCAACTGGTATCCGGTGGACGGAACCGTGAAGTCGGTATCTCACCAGAACGGCAAGTTCATGAAAGCCTGGTTGCCCAAAGCAAGCACCGACAATGAACGTTCCACTGTAGTAATCGAAACCCCCGAAGGTGTGGAAATCATGGCACGCCAGATTGCCGGCGCCATGGCACGCCGTATCGTAACTTATGCCGAACCGGGCGAAGAGTGTTATATCGACGAACATATGGGCTTCATCAAGTTCGGTTCGCGTGTGGATGTATTCCTTCCGCTGGGTACGGAAGTTCTTGTTAAACTCGGACAACTGACTACCGGCAACCAGACCGTAATAGCAAAACTCAAGTAACAATGGCAAACTGCATTACCCGCTCCATACCGAATACCTTAACCTGCCTGAACCTGTTCTCCGGGTGTATCGCCTGCGTCATGGCTTTTGAAGCCAACTACAACCTGGCGCTTGCATTCATTATCCTCAGTGCCGTATTCGATTTTTTCGATGGCATGATGGCACGTCTGCTGAATGCACACTCTCCCATCGGCAAAGACTTGGATTCGCTGGCGGATGATGTAAGTTTCGGCGTAGCGCCCTCACTAATAGTGTTCTCTTTATTTAAAGAAATGCATTATCCGGCATCCATGGAGTTCATCGCTCCTTATATGCCTTACACAGCATTCCTTATTTCCGTATTCTCGGCGTTGCGTCTGGCTAAGTTCAACAACGACACCCGCCAGACCAGTTCTTTTATCGGCGTACCGGTTCCTGCCAATGCCCTTTTTTGGGCGTCGTTAGTGGCGGGAATACATCCCATACTTATCTCGGAGAGCTTTAATCCGCTTTATCTCTTAGCATTGGTTTGCTTGTTTTCGTGGTTGCTGGTATCGGAAACACCGATGTTCTCATTGAAATTCAAGAGCCTCTCATGGAAAGACAACAAAGTAAGTTTCAGTTTCCTGATTATCAGTATTCCGCTTCTTGTTTTTTTGAAAGTCAGCGGTTTTGCAGCGGTAATTGTATGGTACATCTTGCTGTCACTTCTCACAGGAAAGCGTAAGTAAACATTTTCTTGGCACGGTTGTTGTATTATCGTTCGCTGAAAACGAACACATAAAAAGACATTAGCCCATGTTTCATTTTTTAGGATTTTTATTTATCATTATAATCGCCATCCTGCTTATCGGACTTAGCATCATCGGCACTGTTATCCGGAGTATTTTCGGCTTGGGTAGCCGCCGCTCATCAAACACTTACCGGAACGACAATGGAAATTATCAATCCGGAAGAGGGTATTCTTTCAATGGCAGACAACAGTCCGGCTCTTCTTCCAACGAAGAACCTAAAACAAGGATAAAAGAAGAAACCGCACATGGCAGGCACAAGAAACTGTTTTCCCAGGACGAGGGGGAATATGTGGATTTCGAAGAAATCAAAGAAGAATAACAATTGCAGAGAGCCATATCATTACACAATAATTATCCCGTAGGATAATTTATTTGTATTCCACACTACAAAGCAAACCTGTTATAGCGAAATTTTTCAGAAAAGTATTATCTGCGTTTTGCAGCAAAAAAGTCTTTCATCAATGCAGCGCATTCATCCGCCAATACTCCTTTCACTACCGCAGTTTTAGGATGCAAAGCCTCCGGCGCATAACGCTGGTATCCCCGTTTCTCATCTTCCGCACCAAATACCAGCCGTCCCATTTGTGCCCATGCTATGGCACCGGCACACATCACGCACGGTTCAACGGTCACATAAAGAGTACATTCGTTCAGATATTTGCCACCAAGCGTAGCAGCGGCGGCAGTGATAGCCTGCATTTCGGCATGTGCAGTGACATCCGTCAGCGTTTCAGTCAGATTATGGGCACGGGCAATGATACGGTCTTTGCAAACAACAACGGCACCAACGGGCACTTCACCCCGCTCACCTGCCTTTTGCGCTTCCATAAGCGCCTGCTTCATATAATCCGTATCTGTCATAATTCTTACTACTTGCAGTTTATCTCATTCCACATCGCACATCTATCCTATTCCACCACTTCTCATCTTCGCATGTCATGCTCACCGAACAGTGTAGGATAATCTTCTTCCATATTCTTATGGATAAACATGAGAATGGTTTCCCTCAGCCAGCGCGATTTGTTCGTTATCTTATACTTCTCCAGATAACGATCCACAATCCGCAGCTCTTCTTCGCTCATCAGGCATACCATGCGCTGCTCGCGTTTAGGTTCTTCCGGTGTTGCTTTTGCACACGTTTTGTCTCTTTTTCTCATATTTCTTTGCAAAATTAGCTTTACTTCTGTAAAAACAAAGCAGAAAAAACGTATTTTTGTACTGAGAAGTTACGAAAAGAGTGTAATTTATTGGAAATGAGCGTAGGTTAATTGCTCTT
>OAVI01000202.1_pt1 | contig 27336 bp, 19 predicted proteins | sample 1476381 | NCBI WGS metagenome assembly OAVI01 (sample SAMEA2580083, study PRJEB22360) | human gut metagenome | biome: human gut; feature: human-associated habitat; material: faeces | place: Denmark | collected 2008/2010 | reverse complement strand
AGTAGTCCTCACAACCGGGCAGGTCCCACAAGGAGCATAGCTCATGCACCCACCGCCCGGTCTCAAGCCCATGAGACACTTGGGACCATGACTACCATCATCATGCGCGCCTCTGATGATGATCGTACTCATAGCGGTCAAGTCTTGCAGAACGCCCCGACGCGGCCGGCAGCATCGCCGCGCCCGTAAGCGGGGCACGTCACCGTCAGCGCGCGTACACCGTGGGAGAGCCGCTCAGACGCGACATCGCCGACTGGGGGATGTCATGGACACGCCCCAGAACGGCGTCCAACGTCGACGAGACGGCATGCGGCGCCCGGCGATCGCTGCAATCCGTCCAGGAGGGTCGTTCCATCGGGGACGTCATGGCCGTCCGACCATCCGCGCCGGCCTCCATGTCATACTCCCGGCGACCGTATCGCCAGAGAGTCGCATTGCTGTTGCGAACCACCCGCGCCAAAGCCGGGCGACGTCTACGCTGAAGGAAGAACATGCCTGCCTCGATCCCGTATGGGCGCCGTCCCTCTGATATCCGGCGCCGGTCGATATTCATCGTGTCACCATCGGCGATCCCGCCAATCGATGACACTATCGATTACACACCGGATCGTGCCGTCATGCCCTCGTCCGAAAGGGTGATTTTCCGCACGCCCGTCATCCCCGGGGCCGTCCGGCATTGCAAAGGTCACGCGGAACCGGCAACGCGACGGGCGGAAGACTTGGACGATCGCTGGAACGAACCCGGCTACTGCATCTTGCGCAGGCGTGGCACGGCGGAATCCTTCGCGCCGGTGACGCGGTACACGTCGAACACGCCGTCGATCTTGCGCACGGCAGCGAGCAGACGGTTCAGATGCTGCGGGTCGGCCATCTCGAAGCTGAACTGGCTGATCGCTACGCGATCGGAGCCGGTCGCCTGGGAGCCGGACAGGATGTTCACGCCGTGGTCGGCCAGCACGCGGGTCACATCGGACAGCAGATGCTGGCGGTCCAGCGCCTCGACCTGAATCCTGACCATGAACAGGCCCTTGGTGCTGGTCCATGCCACATCCACGACGCGCTCGGGCTGACGGCGCTGCAGGTCGATCATGTTCTGACAGTCGGCGCGGTGCACCGACACGCCCTGATTGCGCGTGATGAAGCCGACGATCCTGTCGCCGGGAACCGGCATGCAGCAGCGCGCCAGCTTGACCCACACATCGTCTACGCCCTTGACGGACACGCCGAGGGAGCCGGTCTTCTTCTTGGCGTTCTCGACCGCGCGCAGCGGCAGCGCCTCCTGCTCAACCTCCTCATCGACCTCGTCGCTGCCCGCGTCCTTGACCAGATGCGCGATGACGTTCTGCGTGGAGATCTGCCCGTCGCCGATCGCCGCGAACACGGCGTCGGGGTTGGGGAAATTCAGCTCGTCGGCGACGCCGACCAGCGCCTGGGTGGTCAGCAGCGTGCCGATCGGCAGGTTACGCTTGCGCATCGCGCGGGTCAGCTCGTCGCGGCCCTCCTCGATGGCCTCGGTGCGGCGCTCCTTGGAGAACCACTGGCGGATCTTGTTGCGGGCCTTGGGGCTCTTGACGAAGCTCAGCCAGTCGCGGGAGGGGCCGGCGTTGTCGGATTTCGAGGTCAGCACCTCGACGGTGTCGCCGTTCTCAAGCTTGGTGTCGAGCGGCACCAGACGGCCGTTGACGCGCGCGCCCATCGTCCTGTGCCCGACTTCGGTGTGCACGGCGTAGGCGAAGTCCACCGGCGTGGCATTGGCCGGCAGCGAGACGATCTTGCCCTTCGGGGTGAACACGTAGACCTCGGCCGCGCCCAGATCCTCCTTGAGCGAGCCAAGGAACTCGTTCGAGTCCGGGGTCTCGCTGGTCCAATCGGCGAGCTGCTGGATCCATTTGAGGTTGTCGGTCTCGCTCAGCTCCTGGTTGTCGTCGGAACCGCGCTTGAGATCGGATTTGTCGGGCGCGCTCAGGGCGCGGCCGGCCTGCCCGTTCTCCTTGTACTTCCAGTGCGCGGCGATGCCGAATTCCGCGCGCCGGTGCATGTCCCAGGTGCGGATCTGGATCTCGACCGGCTTGCCGCCCGGCCCCACGACCGTCGTGTGCAACGACTGGTACATGTTGAGCTTGGGCATGGCGATGTAATCCTTGAAGCGCCCGGGCACGGGGCTCCAACGCGCGTGCACGGCGCCGAGCGCCGCATAGCAGTCGCGAATCGTGTCGACGATGATGCGCACGCCGACCAGATCGTAGATGTTGGCGAAATCATGGCCCCGCACGATCATCTTCTGATAGATCGAGAAGTAGTCCTTCGGGCGGCCGGTCACGTACGCCTTGATGTGCTGCGCGTCAAGATCCTCGTTGATCTCGGCGAGGATCTGCGCGAGATACACGTCGCGCTGGCCGGCACGCCGCGCGACCAGCACCACGATCTCGTTGTAGATCTTCGGGTACAGCACCTTGAAGCTCAGTTCCTCAAGCTCGGTCTTGATGGCGTTCATACCGAGCCTGTTGGCGAGCGGCGCGTACACGTCAAGGGTTTCGCGCGCCTTCTTCTGGGCGCTGGACGACTTGACGTACCGCCATGTGCGGGCATTGTGGACACGGTCGGACAACTTGACGACGAGCACGCGCACGTCGCGGCTCATCGCGACGACCATCTTGCGGATGGTCTCGGCCTGAGCGGAATCGCCGTATTCCATCTTGGAGAGCTTGGTGACACCGTCCACCAGACCGGTCACCGTGTCGCCGAATTCCGCGCGGCACTCGTCCAGCGTGTAGTCGGTGTCCTCGACGGTGTCGTGCAGCAGACCGGCGGTGACCACCAGCGGCCCCATGCCCAGGTCGGCGAGAATCTGCGCCACCGCAAGCGGGTGGATGATGTACGGCTCGCCGGATTTGCGGCGCTGTGAGGAATGCTGGATGACCGCCCGACGATAGGCACGCTCCAGAATGCTCAGATCCTCGTCGGGGTGATGGTTCCTGCACGCTTGCATGATCGGCAGCAGCGGGTTCAGCGGGTCGTCGCTGATCTCGCAGCCGAGCATGCGGGCGGCATTATGCTCGGCTTCATCGTTGGCCATGTCTGCCTCCCTCTCAGGTATTTGGTATCACATCCTACCCGCCGCGAATGAAAAAGCATACGCGGCATCTTCCGCCGTGAACGGTCTCCCGCATGCCTTGGCTTGCGGGCCGTGACGGCCGTGTTCGCACCGTCGGCCAGGATCGTCCGTCAGGATGACACGCCGGTGGAGCCGAAACCGCGGTCCGCACGGTCGGAACCCGGCAGGGTGCTCGCCGGGACGAACTTCGCCTCAACGTAACGCTGGATGACCAGCTGCGCGATGCGGTCTCCGCGATGGAACTCCATCGTATGCTCCGGATCGAGGTTGATCAGAGGGACCTTCACTTCGCCGCGGTACCCGGCGTCGATGGTGCCGGGCGCGTTCAGCACGGTCACGCCGTACTTGACGGCGAGTCCGGACCTCGGATGCACCAGCGCCACGTATCCGGCGGGCAGGGCGATCGCCATGCCGGTCGGCACCAGGGCGCGCTGGAACGGCTTGAGCGTCACGTCCTCGGCGGCGACCAGGTCGGCGCCCGCGTCCCCGGCGTGGGCGTACCGCAGCTCGACCGGATGGCCGGGATCAAGCGATTTGACCAGGACCTCGGTGTATTCGGGCTCGTCATATGTCTCGTCGAACGCCATCAGGCCGCGCATTCCTCGCACACCGGCTGGCCGTCGTCGGTGACGTATGCCAGCTGGCTGCGATGTTTGACCAGGAAGCACTCCGAGCAGATGAACTCGTCGTTCTGCATGGGGATGACGGTCACGGAGGCGTCCTCGTTGCTCAGATCGGCACCGGGCAGTTCGTAATCCTCGGCGATGGCGTTCTCGTCGTCGTCCATATCGGTTGAAGAGCTGCGCGAGCCCTTGCCCAACTCCTGCAGCGATTCCTCATCCTCGTCCTTATTGCGGGGGGAATCATAATCCTGAGCCATCTGAATCCTTTCATCATGGTGGCACGTTCTGCGCCATAGAATACATGACTTTTACTCGGCATAGGATACACGATTTGAAATACTCGTAAAATACGACACGTGGGGCACAATAGAAGAAGTTGTAATTTTCTGAGGAAAGTGGTGTGAACATGCCTGAGAACCCGCTCACACAAGCCCGGTTCGACCACGTCGACGACGCGGGTCGTCTCGTGTTCGCGTCAGGCGACGAGCGTTTCTTCGTCGATGTGGACGAAACGCTGGAACGCGCCATTCTGGAAGCGAAGCAGATCCGCGAGGAGTCCCGGTCGGCTCCCAGCGCATCCAGCTCGGCTACGCTACCGATCTCGCAGATTCAGGCGCTTATCCGGGCCGGCGCGGATCCCGCGCGGGTGGCGGAACGATACCGTCTCAGCGAGGCGCTGGTGCGGCGTTTCTCGTCCGCCGTCGAGGTCGAGAAGCAGTACGCCATCGAGCAGTTCCTCACCGTGCCGGCCCCCAAGGAGAGCCGTGGGCGGACCACCGCCGACGTGGTGGAGCGCGCGCTGGCGCTGTCCGGCATCGGCATGGAATCGGTGACGTGGAAGGCGACACGCCGGGGACTCGAACCGTGGAAGATCACCGCGACGTTCGAAGCCGCGGGGCGCACCGCCAGGGCGGAATGGTCCTGGAACATGCACGACAACGCGGTGGCATGCCTGAACTCCACGGCGAAGAAGCTGCTGGGAACGGCGACGGGCGCGCGCGGCGACGGGACCGAGGGCACGCCCTCTGAGATGCTGCCCGCAACGCTGCCCGGGGATTCGGTACGCTCGGCGAGGATAGAGCGCACCGTGTCGGCGTGGAACACCCCTGCCCCGACACTGCCTGCGGCTCGCCCCGAAGCGCGGATGCCACGTTCGGCGTCCCCGTTGGACGTGCGCACCAAGCCTGCGCCATCCGAGGAAGGCCCCTCAATCGACATCCCGCGCACCGGCGCGCTTCCGGCGAAGGCCGGCGAGGCCGCGCTCGGCGCCGCCGAGTCGAAACCACCGCGGCCGACACCGGATTCGGACGCGTCCGCTTCCGCGGCTCAGACGGCGTCCGAGATCGAATCCGAATCCGGCAAGGCGTCTGTCGAACGCTCCGACCGGCAGACGCCGCCCGCGAAACGCCGTTCGGGTCGCTCCGCCGTGCCCAGCTGGGACGAGATTCTCTTCGGCGAGTAGGATCGTCTGGCCCGCCGTCGCTGTCCAGCGAGACACGTCAATCCTTTTTTTACGGAAAAACGCGACAGGCCGTCCGGATAATGAGACATCGGCGTGACACGTTCGGCATCGAAACGGTCACGCCACGTCAATCAGGCAGGGAATGTCCATTTCCAGCGCCGTCTGCGAGCCATGCACACCCGGCAGACGCGTCGCCTTGTCGGTCTGGATGCGCGAATCCACGAAGGTCGCCCTCCCGGCCGCCGATACCAGCACGTCACCGAGCATCGGCCTGACACGCGGCTCGACGACACCGAACATGCCCTGATCGATCGCCTCATCCCGGGTACGCACCAGGGCGGCGTCACCCAGCCGATCGCGCCATCGACGCGCGATGTCATTCGGGTCGCAATCCGGCTCGGCATACAGCATCAGAGACCTGGGCTCCCCGCCGACCAGGGCCACGCCCCGGGCGAGCTCGGGATTCTCGGCGACATCGACGCGCTGGTCCGGATCCGAACCGACCATGCCATGATCAGCCACGATGACGATGAGCGTGCCCCTCGGCGCAAGCCTGTGCAATTGCGCCAGCTGTTCGTCAACCCGCTCGAACACGGCCGTCCACTGCTCGGACTCCCAGCCGTAGGCGTGCCCCACCTTGTCGGCGTCGCGGATGTACAGGTACGTCAGCCCCGGCGTCTTCGAGGCCTCGCACGCGGCCCTCACGCGGCCGAGCGGCCGCATATCGCCCTTGTAGTCCGCACCGCGCAACGCGGCCTTCGTCAGCGGGGAGTCGGCGAACTTCGGCAGTCCGCAGCTGGTGACCCGCACGCCGGCGGCCCGCAGGGTCTCGAACACCGTGGGCTCCCTCTGCAGGTCCAGAGGCGCGATCGCGTTGTCGAACTGGATCAGCTGCGACAGCTCCCCCGTTTGGGTGTTGCGCTGCGTGTAGCCCGCCATCCCCGTCAGGCCCGGGCACGTGCCGGTGCCGAAAGCCGCCATCGCGGCGACGGTGGTGCTCGGCGCGCATGTGGCGATGGGCCTGTCGTTGGACTCGTCGCGCAGCAATGCGCGCAGATACGGACTGTGTCCGACGCGCATCCGAAGGTTCCAGTAGCCAAGGCCGTCAACCAGCGCCACGATCACACTGTCGGCCTTGGGAACCCCCAGGGCGATGCGCAAGGCCTCCGGATCATGGTGGATCCGCGTGGCGACCGGATGCCCTATCGCCGCGCTGACCGCCGGCAGCACGGCGGACAGGTGCAGCGCCCCGCCGCGTACGGCGTCGCGCCGCCAGTCGCCATACCGAACGGTCGGTATCGTCTGCAGCAATTCGTCCATGCTCGCGATTTCAGCGTTCATGTTTTCCATTCAAGCACCGTCCGTCGGAAAAGGACACGGCTGGGCGGGATTCTTGGCATGATTGTTCGCTATCATGGACGATTGGATTTTTCAACGGCACCATTTCGGCCATTCGCGCCATGCGGATGGCCGAAGCACAGATTGGGGAATGGCACCTATGGCACATCGCACCACGACTCATCAGGCCTATGACCCACGTCAGGTCCAAGAGCATATCGTGGAAACGCCGTTGAACGAGGAAATGAGCAAGTCGTTCCTCGAATACGCGTATTCGGTGATCTACGCGCGAGCCCTGCCTGACGCGCGCGACGGCCTCAAGCCCGTGCAGCGCCGCATCATCTACCAGATGGGCGAGATGAACCTGACGCCCGACCGCCCGTACATGAAATCGGCCCGCGTGGTGGGCGAGGTGATGGGCAAGCTCCACCCCCACGGCGATTCAGCCATCTACGAGGCGATGGTGCGTCTCGCGCAGCCGTTCGCAATGCGTCTCGCGCTGGTGGACGGCCATGGCAATTTCGGCTCGCTGGACGACGGCCCGGCCGCCTCCCGATACACCGAGGCCCGTCTGGCGCCCGCGGCGCTGGGCATGAACGCCGACATCGACGAGGACACCGTCGATTTCACGCCGAACTACGACAACAAGCTCAAGGAGCCGACCGTGCTGCCGGCCGCGATCCCCAACCTGCTGGTCAACGGCGGTTCGGGCATCGCTGTCGGCATGGCCACGAACATGGCGACCCACAATCTCGGCGAGGTCGTCGCGGCCGCGAAGCACCTGATGGCGCATCCCGACGCCACGCTGGAGGAGCTCATGCGCTACGTGCCGGGCCCCGATTGGCCGGGCGGCGGCATCATCATCGGGCGAAACGGCATCCGCGAAGCGTACGAGACCGGCCGCGGCACACTCACCACGCGGTCGATGACGCATTTCGAGAACGTGACGGCGCGCAAGAAGGCCATCGTGGTCACCGAGCTGCCGTTCATGGTCGGCCCCGAACGGGTGCTGGAACGCATTTCCGAAGGGGTGAAGAACCGCAAGCTGGAGGGAATCTCCGGCGCCATCGACCTGACCGACCGCCATAACGGCACCAGGCTGGTCATCGAGATCAAGACCGGTTTCGACCCGAACGCCGTGCTCGCGCAGCTGTTCCGACACACGCCGCTGCAGGACAATTTCACGATGAACAACGTCGCGCTGGTGGATGGCCGACCCCACACCATGGGTCTCAAGGAGATGCTGCAGGTGTGGATCGACCACCGCCGCATCGTGGTGCGCCGGCGCAGCGAATTCCGCCGCCGGAAGGCGCTGGAGCGCCTGCACCTGGTCGAGGGCCTGCTGCTGGCCATGATCGACATCGACGAGGTCATCCAGGTCATCCGCACCTCGGATGACGCCGACGCCGCGAAGTCGCGGCTGATCGCGGTCTTCGACCTTGACGACGTGCAGGCGCAGTACATCCTTGACCTGCGCCTTCGCCGGCTCACACGCATGAGCCGCATCGAGCTGGAGGCGGAGCGCGACGACCTCAAGCGGCGTATCGAGGAGCTGGAGCGCATACTGGCCTCCGCGCAGGAACTGGACCGCGTGGTCGTCGACGAAATGGATCAGGCGGTTGCCGAATACGGGACGCCTCGCCGTACCGTGCTGCTGGACGAGGCCGAGGACGGCATGCTGACGCCGGTGACCCCTCATGGAGACGACAGCGTGAACGCGGCCGCGATGAAGGCCGCCGCAGCCGCGGCCACCCTGTCGTCGGCCGAAGCGGACGTGGCCGCCGCGGCCGCAGCAAGGAAGGCCGGCGAGGATGCCGCGGCAGTCGCGGCGCTGCAAATCGACGACGAGCCGTGCACGGTGATGCTCGGCGCGTCCGGCACGATAGCGCGCTCCACCCCGGCCGCATTGGATGCCTGGAAGTCGCGGTCGACGAGCGACGAACGTACGAAGGACGACCACATCGTGTCCATCTTCCGCACCACCACACGGTCCTCGTACGGACTGGTCACGTCCGCCGGGCGTCTGGTGCTGGCCCATGTGGTCGAATTGCCCGCGCTCGCCGCATCGCCGCAGACGAACGTCGCCGGCGGCATACCGGCCGACGAGCTGATCGGCATGACCGAAAGCACCGATCCGATTCCCGGCGAGCATGTCGTCGCCGCCATCCCCATGGATCAGCGCGACGACGACGGCCCTACCCCCGCTCCCCTGGCCATCGGCACACGGGCCGGCGTGGTGAAACGCTGGAACCGCGAGGCCCCCACCACGATGGACTCCTGGAGTGTCATCGACCTCAAGGACGGCGACTCCGTGCTGTTCGCCGCCGACGCGGCGGACGAAGACCGCCTCGTGTTCATCGCGTCCGACTCCTCGCTGCTGACGTTCGATGCCGGGAACGTGCGCCCGCAGGGTCGCACCGCCGGCGGCATGGCGGGAATCCGTCTGGCTGAGGGATGCACGGCGATCACGTTCAACGTGGTGCCCGCAGGCAAGATCGCGTGGACGTACGAAGAGGGCGACAACGGCATGTTCTCCGCGTCCGGAGCCGTCGTGCTGACGGTCGCCGGAGACAAGGACGCGCTGCCCGGCACCGAAAACGGCGCGGCCAAGGTGACGCCGTTGGAGATGTACCCGACCAAGGGTCGCGGCACCGGCGGAGTGAGGTCGCAGCGTTTCCTCAAGGGCCAGAACACCCTGATCTTCGCCCGCGTCGGCATGTACCCGCTGCACGCCTCCACCGAGGGAGGCTCGCCGGTGGAGCTGCCCAAGCCCGACATGCGCCGCGACGCATCCGGTGTCGATCTGGCCGCGCCTGTCGCCTTCTGCGGATGAGGCTGTTTCGGGGCCGGTGCCTTCAGCGAGCATCGCCCCACACACACCTGTGGGGCGTAGGGGGGGGTGCCGTCCACGTTTCGGCAGACGCGCAGTTCCTGCAGGCGCGCAATATCAGATGGCACGCCGTGTCGGATGATGCGCAATGCCGGATGGCGTACCTCACGCGTAGATACGCCGGTGACCTGGCGCTGACGGCGGAACATATCGGAGACCGGCGGCGGCTGTCAGCAGTAGAGCTTCATGCCTTGGGGTACGGGGACGAATCCCGCGACGCGCAACATGCGCGACCACTCGCATCGCTCAGTCAATGGCTCGTTGTTGGCATCACAGAAGGTGACACCCCCGCGAATACCCCCGTCACGCAGGTTTCGCTGCAATGCGTAGGCGAGCTCGTTGCAGGCCTGCTGCAATGCGGGATCCGCATCCTGCGCGAGCAACAGATGATGGCTTCGGGGCACCGCGTATGCCAGCAATCGTCCGCCCCGGAGCACGACCGATGCGCCGGAGCGCCGTGCCGGCCTGATCGAAAACCCGCCTATCGTTCGTGGCCATGCGATGACGCTTCCGTACAGGTTGGCGGGGTCGGTGGCGTCCAACACGACCGCGGAGGGTTCCGCCGCGCATGCCCGCAGCGCATCCACGGTCTGACGCGACGCGAACTGTGCGGCACCGCATCCGCTGACGAACATGCCGCGCATCAATGCGCCATGCTCTTCCATGCGTCTGAGCACCGGATACAGGCCCGAGAATCCGCCGTCCAGACGTTCCTTGTCGATCATGGGCGGAGCTATGACGCCGTAACGGTCCAGCAACGCCTCAACCCGCGCGATGGCGACCCGCTCCGCGGACGCCTCCTGCATATCTGCATGAGGCACGGCGGACCATAGTCCCGTCATGTTCGCCGGGACACTGACCCTGACCCGCACCCTGCGCCGTGATGCACGGGCTGGGGCCTTCACCGCATGGGATGACGCTCCGAGGGATCTCAGCGGATCGAACGAGCTGTTGGTGACCTTCCCCTGCCAGACCAGCGACCATAGGGCCTCCTCGAACTGGGAGTCGGACCATGGGTGGGGCAATATCTCGCCGGTGGATTCGTCCACGCATTCCGACGACGCGTCCCATGCCGCGCGCGTCAGCCCTGCGAGCTGATTCGCATGATATGCCCCGCCCGGTGCCAGCACGGCCATCACCGCATCCGGCAGCGTGACCGGCTCCCCGGGGGCTTCGCCGTTCTTCTCCCCATCCTGCACTGTCAGAAGCAGGGAGTCCGCCGGATGCAATGCGACGAGTCCTGGTTCCTTCGCCTTGCTGCCGGTGGTCTTGGAACCCACCCAGACGATCTCGCCGGAGGAGAGCAGGCCGTCGAGCATCGCCGGACGATAGTCGCGCACCCGTGCCGGCAATACGGACGATTCCCATACCGAGGGAGGCAGGGCGATGCCTTCCAGCTGCTCGATGACACGCATCACCCCGTCTTCGCCGTCATATCGTTCGCCGCCCACCGGCCCGACACCTTGCACCCCGATAAGGAATGTCTGGTATTCGCTCAATTCGACGGGCTTGGTCTCGGCTCGGGCCTTGGCCAGCGACTTGGCCCGGATGCGTCGGAACACCTCCTTGTGCAGCCATGCCTTTCCTCCGTCCTCGGCGGCGATGCCGTCAAGGACCTCTCCTCGTGCTTTGAGCATGTCCAAGGCGTGCACCGCGCCGGCCGCGTCGATCGACAGGTCCGTCATCATCCGTTCGACGGTGAAAGGCCCATGCGTCTTGGCGTATCTTGCGACCCGGCCATCGATGTCATCGTCCGGCAGCTCGTTCCAGAACGTCCTGCGCCCCAGCTCCTCCTCGACCTCATGCACGGCCCGAGGATCCATGATCGCCGAGAAATCGGCCTGCCCCAGCAGCCGTTCCAGCACATCGGGATCGATCGACAGCAGTTGCGCCGATCGTTCCGCCTGAGGCACGTCGTACTGGTACATGACGGTGCCCACATAGCCGAACAGCAGGTTCTCGGCGAATGGGGACGCAATGTCGGTCGTCACATCGACCAGACCGATGTTTCCCGACTGAATGTCCGTCATGATGCGACGCAACGCGGGCATGTCGTAATCGTCCTGCAGGCATTCGCGGGCGGTTTCCAGCAGCAGCGGGAAATTGCGTTTCAGCCGCGCGGCGTTCAACAGTTGCGCGGCACGCAGTCTCTGCTGCCATAGCGGCACGCGCCTGCCGGGATCGGTTCTGGGGAGGAACAGCGAGCGTGCGGCGCATTCCCTGAACCGGGCCGCGAACAGCACCGTCTCCCCCACCTGCGTCTCGATCATGCGCTGCATGTCGTCAGGGTCGAACCTGATGAGATCCGGGACATCGATGTCATGCTCCTGGGCGGGAAGCCTCAGGACGATGCCGTCATCGGCGGCGTATGCCTGGCCGTCGAATCCATAACGCTGCTTGAGACGCGCGGTGATTGCCATCGCCCATGGCTCATGCACGCGACGGCCATATCGGGAATGGATGATGACACGCCAGTCCCCCTCGTCGTCGGGGCAACGTTCGATCACCATGCGGCGGTCATCCGGCACGACGCCGGTGGCCTTCCTCTGCTCCGCCAGCAGTCGGGCGAGGTTTTCCACGGCGTTGTCATCCAGCCCGTCATCGTGCAGGCGGTCTGCCGTGGCGGTGTCGAACCGTGGATGGCACGCTTCTGCGGCATCCGTCAGCCCCGTGCAGACCTGCCGGATGAAAGCGCCTTCGGCCGTACCGAACCCGCAGTCCCTGCCGCTGCCGTCCCCATGCCAGAACGGCAGACGGGCCGTCCTGCCCGGTGCCGGGGTGACGATCACGCGGTCGCGGGTGATCTCCTGAATCTGCCATGTGGATGTACCCAGGGTGATGATGTCGCCGACACGGGACTCGTACACCATTTCCTCGTCGAGTTCCCCCACTCTTCGAGGCCCTTTGCCCCCATCCGTCTCGGGCAGCACCACGGTGTACAGTCCGCGATCTGGAATCGTGCCGCCGCTGGTCACGGCGAGCCGCTGCGCCCCGGGTCGGGCGGAGATCAGGTCCTCATCATGGTTCCACATCAGGCAGGGACGGAAGGCGGAGAAGTCCTCGCTGTCGTAGGCCCCCGTCATCATGCCCATCACCGAGTCGAACGTGCCGCGGTCGAGGTCGCGGAAGGGTGCCGACCTGCATACCGTCGCATACCAGTCGTCCGGCCTGAGGTCCTCCATCGATGCGGCCGCGACGGTCTGTTGGGCGAGCACATCCAGCGGGTTGCGGATCACCGATATCGGTTCGATGTCGCCGGCACGCATGCTTTCCACGCTCGCCGCCGCCCCGATGATCTGCTCCCGGGTCAAAGGGTAGATCAGCGCATGGGACACCCCTCCGACACGATGATCCGCGCGTCCGACGCGCTGCAATCCTGACGATACCGACAACGGAGGCGATATCTGTATCACCAGATCCACCGACCCCATGTCGATGCCCAATTCCAGGCTGCTGGTGGCCACCACGCAACGCAGCAGGCCATGTTTGAGCTGTTCCTCGATCCGTTTGCGCCGCTCCTTGGACACCGACCCGTGATGGGCCATCGCGATGACGTCCCCGTCATCGTGAGACCGAACCAGCATCGTCGTGGAGCCGACCACGGGATCGTAATGCCGGGAAAACCCACTGCGCCCCTCCGGTGACTGCGCCTGCACGGCATCGGTGCCATGATCCTGTGCATACAGGTCGTTGAGCCTGGCGGTGAGCTTCTCCGCCAAGCCCCTCGAATTCACGAACACCAGCGTGGTGCGGTGGGAGAGCACCTGATCCAGCACGTCCCGCTCGATCACCGGCCATATGGATCCGCCCGCCCGATCCCCCGCGGCGCCGGTGATCGCCTGCGAATCGTATTGCGAATCCTCCGGCGAAACCAGAACCGACCGTCGATCCGGCGACACTGGCAGGTCACGCCGTTCGGCGAGCCGTCTCATGGCCGGGGTCACGCCGCTGATATGCGGGGCCGATGCCGCCGACGCGTCGACGCCTCCCGCACGGCCGGGCACATTGGCTGATTGGAGGTCCCTCATGTTCTCCAGCGGCTCAACGACGCGCAGATCCATCGCGGGCCTCTCCTGCGGATTGATGACGGTCACGGGATGGATCCCGCCGACGAATCTCGCGACCTCGTCGACAGGCCTTACCGTGGCGGACAACCCTATGCGCTGCGTCGCATGCCCGGCGAGCGCATCCAGCCGTTCCAGGCTCACGGCCAGGTGCGCGCCCCGTTTGGTGCCGGCGACGGCATGGACCTCATCGAGTATCACCGTTTCGACATCGCGCAGGATGACGCGCGCCTTGGACGTCAGCAGCAGATACAGCGATTCCGGCGTCGTGACGAGGATGTCCGGCGGATGGGAGGCGATGGCGCGTCTCTCCCGTGTCGTCGTGTCACCGCTGCGTATAGCGATGCCGATATCGGGAGCGGCAAGGCCGGACGCCTCGCATTCGGCGGCGATGCCGTCGAGCGGAGCGCGGAGGTTCTTCGCGACATCGACGGCCAGCGCCTTCAGCGGCGAGACGTACAGCACCTTGACACGCCGAGTCCGACGCCGCTCTCCGGAAACGTCAGCCGCGCCCTTCGGAGCGGTCATGGCACCGGAGCCGTTCAGACGATCCGCCTCTCCCGTCATCAGGCGGTCGATGGCCGAGAGGAACGCGCATAATGTCTTGCCCGAGCCGGTGGGCGCGACCACCAGAGCATTGCCCCCGGCATGGATGACCGGCCATGCCTGGCTCTGCGCCGCAGTAGGTACATCAAACGCATGTTTGAACCATGCCCTTGTAGGACCCGAGAACAGATTCAAACATTCGTACATATATTCGATTATGCGATGCAGCCTAGACCCACGACACACCGCTCGAAGACGGGCGACCTACTCCTCGACCCACTCCAGCACATCGCCCGGCTGGCACTCCAGCGCCTCGCAGATGCCGTCAAGCGTGGAGAAGCGTATGGCCTTGGCCCGCCCGTTCTTCAGCACCGAGACATTCGCCGGCGTGATGCCGACACGTTCCGTCAGCTCCCCCACCGACATTTTGCGTTTGGCGAGCATCACGTCAAGGTTCACTCGGATCGCCATGTCAGATCACCGCCTCCAGCTCGTCGTGCTGGGCGATGGCGGCCAGCAGCGAGCGCATGACCAGCATCAGCAGCACGCACTGGCCGATGCGAATCATCGTGGGGTCGTCGAACCGCATCGTCAGGAAGCCGCCCAGCGCGCGGCCGACGGTGATGCCCGCATAGAACAGGCTCGCCATGCCCGCCGCGGACGCGCCGATCCCCCACATGCAGTGCAGCCAGTTCATGTGACGATTCGCGCAATGGATCGCCACACAGTTGTTCAGCGCCGCATCGACGCCGCCTGCGCCCAATCCGTAGGGGGGGGGGACGGCGAGCAGAAAATTGGCCATGACTCTCCCTGTATTATCCAGGGGTATGTACGTTCGTACACATGCTAGGCGAACCGCAGGATATCCGTTCTCGCAGGCCGAACGAGCGCGCCGGTCCGCCGCGCTCCGGACCCGTTCACGGACGCATGGTCATTCGCGCTCAGCGCAACCATAGCGTTTCTTGAATAAAAACGAGATGATTGACCCGGAAAACCTGAACGAGAAAAGGCGGCAACATGGTCGGCAATGACACGATACACACGGTCACGCGTAAGGAGCACGACTGCATCGGCTACATGGATGTGCCGAAAGACGTGTATTGGGGCATCCATACGCAGCGGGCGCTCGGTAACTTCACCGTCTCCCGAATCGCGGACTCCACCCATCCCCAGCTGATGCGGGCCTATGCGACCGTTAAACGCGCCTGTGCCGAAGCCAACGACGAGCTCGGACTGATCGACCACGACAAGGCACGGCTCATCGTCGCCGCATGCCGCGACGTCGAGAACGGCGAGCTCGCCGACCAGTTCCCGGTCGACGTGCTGCAAGGCGGCGCCGGCACATCGACGAACATGAACATGAACGAGGTCATCGCCAATCGGGCGTTGGAGCTCGGCGGGCATCCCAAAGGCGATTATGGGTTCATCCACCCGAACGACGACGTGAACCATTCGCAATCGACCAACGACACCTACCCCGCGGCCTGCAAGCTCGCGCTGATCGACGCCATCGGGCCGCTCGCGGAAGAGACGAAGAAACTCACGCGGGCGTTCCACGACCTCGCCGACAAGCACACGAACGACGTCACCATCGGACGCACCCAGCTGCAGGATGCGGTGCCGATGACCTACGGTCAGGAATTCCACGCATTCGCAAGCTTCCTGAAAAGCGACCTCCTGGCCCTCGAACACGTCGTCCCGCAACTGACCACACTGAACCTCGGCGCCACCGCCATCGGCACCGGCATCTGCGCCGACCTGCGGTTCCGCACGACCGCCACACGCCATCTGGCCGCCATCACCGGGCTGCCCATCACCGCGGCGTCGGATCCCGTGGCGGCCATGACCGATATGAGCGGATACATCGCCACGTCGCAGACAGTCAAGAACCTCGCCATACACCTGAAAAAGGCCGCCGACGACCTGCGACTGCTCAATTCCGGCCCGCATACCGGATTCGACGACCTCAACGTGCCGGCACGGCAGGCGGGCAGCAGCATCATGCCCGGCAAGGTGAACCCGGTCATCCCCGAATGCGTGAACCAATGCTGCTTCATGGTGTTCGGCATGGACACGACCGTCACATGGGCCGCATCCGAAGGGCAATTGCAGCTCAACGCCTTCGACCCGGTGATCATCCACGAACTGCTCAACGGCATCGAGCTGCTGACCCGCGCGATGGCGATGTTCCGCGAGCGCTGCGTGTCCGGCATCACCATCAACGCCTCGACGGGGCGCCGCTACGCCGAATACTCCCCGTCGATCGCCGCCGCACTGAACGGCGCCATCGGATACGAACACGCGGCCGACATCGCCCAGGAAGCGGCCAACGACAATCGCACCGTGCGCGATGTCGCCGGCGAGCGCACCGACCTGCCCGCGTCGACGCTCGACGAGCTGCTCGACCCGATCGCCCTGTCGCGCCGCCTCGGCCAGACCTGCCGGGAGCATCAGTAGACGGATATCGGCTCGGGCCGCCGCCGGCCTGATACAAGCCAACGGCGGCCCGGGCAGTGCACAGCCGGCAGAAAGCCGGATCAGGTGTCGATCTTGGAGCGGTCGAAATCGTCGGCGTTGTCGACGATGAACGCCTTGCGCGGCGGCACATCGTCGCCCATGAGCAGGCTGAATATCTCGGACGCCTGTGCCGCATCCTCCATGCGGATGCGCCGCAGCATGCGCGTGCGCGGATCCATCGTCGTGTCCGCGAGCTGGTCGGCGTCCATCTCACCCAGACCCTTGTAGCGCTGGATGTCGGGATTGTACGAGATGTGTCGCCGTTCGAGGTCCGCCAGACGGCCGGCGAGCTCGTCATCGGAGTACGTGTAGATGAACTCGCCCTTGTGCGAGCCGGCGAGCGCGATGCGATGCAGCGGCGGCACGGCGGCGTAGACGTACCCGTGCTCGATGAGCGGGCGCATGTACCGGTAGAACAGCGTGAGCAGCAGGATGCGGATATGGGCGCCGTCCACGTCGGCATCGGTCATCATGATGACCTTGTGGTAGCGGGACTGCTCGATGTCGAAACCGGCGCCGGATCCCGCACCGACCACTTGGATGATCGCGGCGCACTCCTTGTTGTTGAGCATCTGGCTCAACGATGCCTTCTGCACGTTGAGTATCTTGCCTCGGATCGGCAGCAGCGCTTGGAATCCGGAATTGCGCGCAGCCTTGGCCGTGCCGAGCGCGGAGTCGCCCTCGACGATGAACAGCTCGGCCACATCGTCGTTGCCCGGCTGGCAGTCGGACAGTTTCGACGGCATGGCGGCGGATTCGAGCGCGTTCTTGCGGCGCGTGACCTCCTTGGTCTTGCGCGCCTGGATGCGGGCGTGCATCTCGCCGACAATCTTCTCCAGCACACGACCGGACTGCTCCTTGTAGCCGCGTTTGGAGCCCGTGATCATCTCGCCGAACTGCTTGTCGGTCATCCTGGTGACGATGGGCTTGACGGGAGCGGTGCCGAGCACGTCCTTGGTCTGCCCCTGGAACTGCGGCTCGGCGATGCGCACGGTGACGACGGCCACGAGTCCGGCCAGGATGTCGTCGCGCTCGACGCGCATGTTCGAGTCCTTGAGGTTCACCTTGAGTTTGCGGGCGTTGTCTTCAACGGCCTTGCGGATCTGCTTGGTGAGCCCCATGAGGAAACCGTCGACGTGCATGCCGCCACCGGGCGTCTCGACCACGTTGACGAAGCTGCGCATCGTCGTGTCGTACCCGTTGGTCCACCGCATCGCGATGTCGACGCCGCATTTGCGGGTGACTTTCTGGGCGTGCAGTTCGCCGCCCTCGCCGACCGCCTGGGTCTCCTCCTCGTAGGTGTCCTCGCCGGTGATGCGCCAGATGTCGGATACCGCCTCTCCCGCGGACAGGAAATCGACGAAGTCCTTGACACCGCCGGTGTGGCGGAATTCCTCGACGCGGGCGTGCGTGTGGCGGGCCGCGTCCACCTTCGCCGTCTCGACCGCGGCGGAGACTGCGGCAGGTCGCGCTTCGGCTTCACCCGCTTCAACGGTATCTTCGACGGCCGTGTCGGCCGCAGAGGCGATGTCGGCAGCGTCCATCAGGCCGGTTCCATCGTCGGCGGGCGTCTGTGCGGCGTCGACTTCCATCATCTCGTCGACGCTGTCGTCGCCGGTTTCCGGCACGTTCTCGTCGATGACGGTGATCCGCAGTCCCGGCACCAGGAAACTGGTCTGGCGCACACGGTCGATGAGCTGCTCGTAGCTGAATTCGGCGGTGTCGTTGAAGATTTCGGGATCGGCCCAGTATCGGATGCGCGTGCCCGTGGTCTTCGGGCTGACCTTGCCGATGATCTCCAGCTCGGTCGGGCGGTTCTTGCGGGTGCGCTTGAACGGCGCGTCCGGGGACGGATGCTCGGGATCGGTGTCGGAATATACGCCTGGATGACCCTGGTGGAAGGCCATGTGATGGGTTTTGCCGTCGCGGTCGACCTCGACGTCCAGACGCGAGCTCAGCGCGTTGACGACGGACGAGCCGACGCCGTGCAGGCCGCCGGCCGCGTTATAGGACGCGTTGCCGAACTTCGCGCCGGCATGCAGCTTGGTCAGCACGACCTCGACGCCGGTGAGCTTGGTCTTCGGCTCGACGTCGACGGGGATGCCACGGCCGTTGTCGGCCACTTCCACGGAGCCGTCGTCGTGCAGGGTCACCGTGATATGGTCGCAGGCGCCCGCAAGCGCCTCGTCCACCGCGTTGTCGATGATCTCCCACAGGCAGTGCATCAGACCCTGGCTGTCGGTGGTGCCGATGTACATGCCGGGGCGCTTGCGCACCGCGTCCAAGCCTTCGAGCACGGTAAGGCTGTCGGCACCGTATTCCTGTTTGGGCATACAAATCCTATTTTCTGTATAACTCGCGGCTCTCCTCATCGAGGGGGGCTATCAACGGTGGCTCCGTCGGGGGGGGGACAGTCCACTGGACCGCCCCTCCTCGCGTGATCGCGCTGCCGAGCGGCGCGATCACTGATCAAGGAAGTCGCGCAGGGTCTGGGAGCGCGACGGGTGGCGCAGCTTCGACATCGTCTTGGACTCTATCTGGCGGATACGCTCACGGGTCACGCCGTACACGCGGCCGATATCGTCCAGCGTCTTGGGCTGGCCGTCCTCCAAACCGTAACGCATCTTGATGACGCCGGCCTCGCGGGGGCTCAGAGTCTCCAGCACCTGCTTGAACTGCTCCTGCAGCAGCGAGAACGCGACCGCGTCGGACGGCGCGATGGCGTCGGTGTCCTCGATGAGGTCGCCGAACTCGGAATCGCCGTCCTCGCCCAGCGGCGTGTGCAGCGAGATCGGCTCGCGGCCGTACTTCTGCACCTCCTGCACCTTCTCGACCGGCATGTCGAGCTCGCGGGCCAGCTCGTCCGGCGTGGGCTCGCGGCCCAGGTCCTGCAGCATCTGGCGCTGAACGCGCGACAGCTTGTTGATGACCTCGACCATGTGCACGGGCACGCGGATGGTGCGTGCCTGATCGGCCATGGCGCGGGTGATGGCCTGACGGATCCACCACGTGGCATAGGTGGAGAACTTGAAGCCCTTCTTCCAGTCGAACTTCTCGACGGCTCGGATGAGGCCCAGGTTGCCTTCCTGAATCAGGTCGAGGAAGAGCATGCCACGGCCGGTGTAGCGCTTGGCCAGCGACACCACGAGTCGCAGGTTCGCCTCCAGCAGGTGGTCCTTGGCCTTCTTGCCGTCGTTCGCCGCCCACTTGAGCTCGCGCTTGCGCTTGAAGTCCATGCCGTCGCTCTCGGTATCGAGCAGATGCTGGGCGTACAGGCCGGCCTCGATGCGCTCGGAGAGGTCCACCTCCTGCTCGGCGTTCAGCAGGCTGACACGGCCAATCTGCTTGAGATAGTCCTTGACCGGATCCGCTGTGGCGCCCGCAGCGATGACGCGGCGCTTCGGATTGCCCGACGGGGTCAGGTTCTCGTCGTCGTCATCGTCGCGCACCACGAACGCGCCCTTCTCCTTGGGCTGTTCAGGCTCCTTGCGCCCGGGTTCGGTCCCCTCGTCGTCCTCTTCGTCCTCGGGAACGTCGTCATCCTCACCGGATTCGTCATCGATGTCATCATCGTCGCCATCCAGACCGCCGTCATCGACATCGTCGAGATCGTCGTCAAGGTTCTCCAGACCATCCTCATCGACCTGGTCGTCGAGATCGTCCGAGGAATCCTCGTTGGCGAGTTCCTCGGTCTTCGCCATCTCCTCGGTCTCGTCCTTGACGGCCTTCGCCGACTTGGACGCGGCGCGCTTGCGGGTGGGCTTCGCGGGCGCGGCTGCCTTCGCCGAGGACTTGCGTGCCGTGGACTTGGACGCGGCGGACCTCGACGAGGTCTTCTTGCCCGCAGTGGATTTCCTGCCCGCTGCGGTCTTCTTGTCTGCCGTAGAGGCCGTACGCGCGGCGGTTCCCTTCTTCTCGGATTTCGTCTTGGCGTCCGTATCGTCCGGGACTGTCGTCGCCATCGTATCCTTCGTGGCCAAACTCATCCTCCTGCATCATCATGCCAAGCGTGCTTATACCACATCGGGCGCACTTCTGGCAAGAGCAAATCGTCAACTATGTGAGTTAACCATCTTCCAAGGACGATTATTCCCACGGCTCATTGCGGCGTGGAACCGATGGTCTCCCGCGAGCCGTCATGCGGCGTCGTGATGCGGGCCGGCACCCATCCACGCCGGCATCACGCCGCGCTGGTACGCCGAGCACACGATCGCCGCCAGCGAACAATCCTCATCCAGCATCAGGCAGCGCAACGCGAACGCCACCGCTCGACTGTCGCCCATCCACCACATCACATACGCCAGCACGGCCAGCGGCTGCACGCTGAAGCTCTCCGGAACGCGATCGGCCATGGCCACGAGCATGTCGGTGCCGGCCCGGCATCTCGGTTCGTCGGGCCGACGTCGCTCGTCGAAAAACGCGCCCTGCAGCTCCCTGCACATGCGGCTCTGCACATCCGGCGCATGCGAGCGCGACGCGAAATCCATCATCGTGCGCTTGTCGGCGCAGGTGTCCCCGGCCACCAATGACATGATCAGGGCGTCCCTGATCGACAACGTCACCGTCATTCCCACCACCAGCGCGGCGATCGAGGCGTCATCGATGGCCCGCGGCTGCGCGGGCCGGCACGCCCGGGGCGTGCGCCGACAGGCCCGCCAGCCAATGGTCGAACGGCTCATCGGCCCATTGCGCGTCCGCCGCCACGGTGCCGCTGAGCTTGCGGCGCTCGCAGTATTCATCGCGCATGCGTCTGAGATCGTCCTCGCGCAGCATGTCATCGTCCGCGACCGCCTCCGCATACCGGACGGCCTGCGTGTTCGTCTCCTGTCCCATATCGTGGTCCCCCTTACCGGTCCCATCCACCGCCGGCGCACGATGCCGGCGACCGCCGCCCCCGCGACGGGATACCATCAACTATGCCGTATCGGGCCGGTTTTCAGGGCGAAATCCAACCTATGTGGTCGAAGGCTTGTCAGGCTTGCAAATCCGCAGTTCTTGTATTCGTAAAACCCTGTGGATAACCTCTAGGTATGACTGTTTCATCTGATTTGGCCCTGATCGAGTCCCGCATCGCCGACGCGGTGGACCGTTTCATGGCGCTCGACGCCGACGACACCATCGAAGGCCCGTGCCTGACCATATCCCGCGAGGTCGCGCGTCAGGCCCTGGTCTCCAGCGAAGGCGGCAAGCGGCTCAGGGCGTTGCTGGCCCTCCACGCCTTCGACGCGACCGACCCGCAGGGGCATGACGACGATGACGCCCATGCCCGCGGACGCGACGCGGTGCTCGACCTGGCCTGCGCGATAGAGGTCTTCCAGACCGCCGCGCTCGTCCATGACGACATCATCGACGACTCCGACCTGCGACGGGGCAAACCCGCGGCCCACAAGGCGCTCGGCACGACGTCGCACAGCGCGTCGCTCGGCCGGGGACTGGGCATCATGCTGGGAGACCTGCTCGCCACCGCCAGCGTCGACATCGCCCATGCCGCGGCGCAACGGATGCCCCGGCCCGACATGATCGTCTCGACGTTCCTGCGCATGCACCGCGAGGTGGAGATCGGGCAGGTGCTCGACCTCGCAGTTGAGTTGTCTCCATTGGACGAGCCGGAACGGCTCGCACGGGAATCCATGAACGTGTTCCGATGGAAGACCGCCAGCTACACGACCATCGCGCCCCTCGAATTCGCGCTTCTCGCCTCCGGCCGAGACCCCAGGCGGGCACATGCCGACGCCATGGCCATCGGACTGCCGCTCGGCCAGGCGTTCCAGCTCGCCGACGACCTGCTGGACGTCATCGGATCCAGCAGATCCACCGGCAAGCCCGTGGGAGGCGACATCAGGGAGGGCAAGCGCACCGTGCTGCTCGCGGACGCGATCAGCGGCGCCGACCAGAGGCAGCGCCGCACACTGATCGACATGTTCTCGTCGCAGTCGCGGGGCGACGACGACGTACGCCGGTGCATCGAGCTGTTCGAAGGTACCGGCGCCATCGACCGATCCCGCCGGCGCATCCGCGCACTGTGGCAGGGCACGCTTCATGCCATAGGGGACCTGCGGCTCCCACCGCAGGACGAGCGCACGCTCACCGAGGCATGCATGAGGTTCATCCCGATCATCAAAGCGTAGAGTTTTCGCCAACGTATGTATTGGAAATGCCGTTTTCCAGCAGAAAGAACCTTACGATACAACCATGAGTGAAGTCGCAGCCACGTCGCAAGAGCCGCAGGGACGAATGATAGAGGGGCGGTACCGCGTCATACGCAAAATCGCCGAAGGCGGCATGGCGACCGTGTACGAGGCGGAGGATACCAGGCTCGAACGCCGCGTCGCCATCAAGATCATGCACATGCAGCTGGCGCAGGGAGCGCACCGCGAGCAGTTCGTGGAACGGTTCCACCGCGAGGCCAAGTCCGCCGCGGCGATCGCGAACCCACATATCGTGCAGGTGTATGACACTGGCGAATTCAATGGGCTGGACTATCTGGTCATGGAATACGTTCATGGCGTGAACCTGCGTCACGACATGAACCTGCAGGGCACGTTCAGCGTGCGCGAGATGCTGCGCGTCATCTCCGAGACGCTGGACGGACTGGCAGCGGCGCACCGCGTGGGCGTCGTCCACCGCGACATCAAGCCCGAGAACATCCTGATCAACGACCGCGGGCACGTGCAGATCACCGATTTCGGTCTGGCGAAGGCCGCGTCACAGGCGACACTGTCGACCACCGGCATGCTGCTCGGCACCGCCGCGTATCTGGCGCCTGAAATGATCGAGGACAACAAGGCGACCATGCAGGGAGACCTGTATTCCGTGGGAATCATGGCTTGGGAGATGCTCGCCGGCGACGTGCCGTTCACGTCGGACAATCCCGTCACCATGGTGTTCAAGCACGTGCATGAGGACGTGCCGTCCCTGACCTCGACCTGCCCGGGCATCAACCAGCAGGTCGCCGATTTCGTCTCGCATTTGACCGCCCGCGCCGTCGAGGCACGGCCCGCCGACGCATCCGACGCCCTGCATGAGCTGCAACAGCTGACCGCGAACCTGCCGATGGACGCATGGCAGTACCGCAAGCCCGCCGACGTAGGCACCGGCGGCGATACCGAGGAGCCGACCGCCCCCGCGCTGGTGGGCGCCATCCCGGCCCCGCCCGCGCCGCCGCTGTTCGATTCGCGCACTGGCACCGCCCCGCAGACCGGCACCGCCCCTACCACGGCCCGTACTTCGGTGATGCCTGAAGGCACCGCACCCCAGGACGTCTCCGCCACCCAGGTAATCACGCCGCAGGATTCCACACTCACCATCGGGCTGATGGACGCGCGCCCGCTCGATGACCAAGGCTCGGAGCCCGCCAAGCGCAAGCGCTCGAAGAAACCCTTGATCATCACGCTCGTGGTGGTGCTCGTCGTGGCGCTCGTCGCCGGCGCAGGCGGCTCATGGTGGTATTTCCTCGGTCCGGGCAGCTACTGGACGCTGCCGCAGCCCACCGACGTCTCCTGCAAGGAGAACACCGAATGCTCCATCGTCGGGGCGAAGTGGAGCGATTACCAGAGCACGCTGAACGTGGCGAACATCCCGTTCACCTCCTCCGAGGCGTACAGTGACACCGTCGCCAAGGGGAACATCATCTCCGCCGACCCGCAGAACGTCGGCACCCATATCAGCAAGCGCCACAACGGACGCATCACGGTGACGGTGTCGCTTGGCGTCAAGCAGGCGACCATCCCCAGCGACATCGCGGATCCGACGTCGGCCGATGGCAAGGATCCGATCAAAGCGCTTGAGAACGCCGGATTCACCAACATCAAACGCGATGACTCCTCAGCCGAATATTCGATGACGCTGCCGGAGGGAGCCCTGCAAAGCATTTCCGAGACGCCCGGCTCAACCCTGGACCACAACGCCGAGATCACCGTGGTACTGTCCAAGGGACTCATGCCGGTCACCATGCCGGACATCGTCGGCAAGACCAAGGACGAGGCCATGACCGCCCTCGACAACGCGAAGCTCAAGACCACCGTTTCGGAGGAGTACAGCGACAGCGTCAAGTCCGGCAGTGTCATCTCCGCCTCGCCCGACTCCGGTACCGAACTGCATTGGGGCGACTCCGTGAAGCTGACCGTATCCAAGGGGCCCGAGACCGCGGACGTGCCGAACCTCGTCGGCAAGAGCAAGAGCGACGCCATCAAGACGCTGGAATCCCTCGGTTTCGAAGTCAAGACCGGCGGCTTGAACATCCTCGGCCTAGTGCAGCAGCAGAGCGCCACCGGCAAGACGAGGCTGCGCGACACGAACGGCAACAAGACCGTCATCACGCTCACCGTCGTGTGACGGCGGCGCGCCGGCATATACCGGCATATACGCGAAGCGGCTCCCCCTCTATCAGTTTGAGAGGGGGAGCCGCTTCGTTCGCGTTCGGGATCGTCGGTCAGTGGCCTTCGCCGGCGGTTGCGGCTTCGGCCTCCTGCCGGGCCTTGAGCTCCGCCTTGACCTTCTGGGCGTACTCGTCCACGTATTCCTGTCCGCTGAGCTTTCGGATCTCGCTGACGAGATGGTCGGTGAGCGCCCGCACCTCCTCATGGGTGATCTCGTCGACGTCCTTGCGATCCACCGGGATGGGCTTGCCGTATATCACCTTCGTCTTGCCCTTCGACGGGATGACCTGACCGGGATGCTGTATCTCGCGCGTTCCCACCAACGCGGTCGGCACCAGCGGGCAGCCGGTCTCCAGAGCAAGACGCGCGGCACCAGTGTGGCCACGGTACAGTCGCCCGTCAGGACTGCGCGTGCCCTCCACGTGGATGCCGAACAGGTGGCCTTCCTCAAGGATCTCACGGGCGTGGGCCAACGCGCCCAGCGACTTCGAGCCGCCGGAACGGTCCACGGGGAACACTCCCACCGACGTGAACCACCATTTCTTGAACCGGCCCTTGATGCCCTTGCCTTCGAAATACTCGGCCTTGCCCATGAAATGCACCATGCGCGGGCAGGTGATGGGTATCAGCGCATCGTCGATGACCGCCAGATGGTTCGCGGCGATGATGGCACCGCCTTCACGCGGCACGTTCTCCAGTCCGATCGCCGTCGGTCCCATACGACGACGGGCAATCCAACCGAAACCTTTGACAAAGAACCAGTACAGCACGATGACACCTCCCACAGTTTGACCGTCCGCCTGATTACAGTAGGACGGTATGACCGATCATCACGATAGCAACCACAACGATACCAACGCGGGTGAAGAACATCCAAACACCACGCCGCGCGCCGGACATGACGGGCATGACACAGGCTCCAATGCCGGCGACGATCTCGACTGGGCCGCCTTCGCCGCGGAGCATGCCAACGACCTGCAGGACGTCGAGCGCTCGCGCAACGCGCGGCGCTTCGAGAAGCATGCGCAGCGCAAGGAGAAGGAGGCGCTGCTGTCGGTCGACGATCTGGATGCCGGCACGTTCACCGATGACAAGGTGCCGCTGCACCAGCGCGGCCCCCGCGACCATGGCGGCCGCAGCTGGCTCGATACCGATGACGTCATGGACGAGTACGGCGATGACTTCGTGCCGCCGAACCCGAAAATCGGCCGCGTGAACGCCTCGAAGCTGGTGTTCTGGATCCTGCTGGTCGCAGGCGTCGCGGGTATCATCGCATCCGTGTTCGTACCCGCCCTGGCGACGTTCCTGGGCTCCATATTCGGTCTGTGCGCGCTGGTCGGCGGTGCCGGCCTCATCCTCCAACACAAGGGGCACACCGAGACGCGCACCGACATGTTCGACGACGGCGCTCGGGTGTGACGACGGTGCCCGTCCTCATCGGACGGGCACCGCAATGATCAGGCCTTGGACTTGGCGGTCTCGATCCACTTGCCGAACAGGGCCGCGGCCTTGCCGGAATCGACGGTGTTCTCGGCGAGCGCATACGCCTCACGGAACCGCTCGGCGAGTGTGCCGTCGCCGACCAGGTTGCCGTCTGCCACGATGGCGGACGCAGCGTTGAGCAACGCGGTGGTGCGTGACGGGATGTCCTTGCCGGCCAAGAAGTCCGTGAACGCGGCGGCGTTCACATCGGGTTCGCCGCCCTTGAGCTGCTCGACGGAGATCTTGGCAAGACCCAGATCCACGGTCGGGTCGAAATCGGTTTCGGTGACCTTGCCGTCGCGAATCTCCCACACGGAGATCGGGCCGGTGGGAGCAAGCTCGTCGAGGCCCTCGTGCGAGGTGTAGACCAGGCCGGACTGGCCGCGGCTGGCGTACACGGCGGCCATGATCGGCCCCAGCTTGCGGTTGGCCCAGCCGATGGCCACGTGCGCCGGATTGGCCGGGTTGGTCAACGGTCCCAGGATGTTGAACACGCACGGGATGCCGAGCGCGGCGCGAATCGGGCCAACAAAGCGCATGGCCGGGTGGAAGGTGCGGGCGAACGCAAAGGTGATGCCTACCTCGTCGCCGATCTCCCCGACCGCCTCGGGCTTCAGATCCATCGGCAGGCCGAGATCCTCGAGCACATCGGCGGCTCCGCACTTCGAGGAGGCGGCGCGGTTGCCATGCTTGACGATCTTCACGCCCGCCGCAGCTGCGGCCACGGAACCCATCGTGGATAGATTCACGGTGGCGAAGCCGTCACCGCCGGTTCCGACGATGTCGGTGGTCTCACCGGACACGTTGAGCGGCACGGCGTGGGAGACCATGGCCTTTGCGGCGCCATGCACCTCGTCGGCGGTCAGTCCCAGCTGCTCCTGCATGGCGAGCGCGGCACCCACGGCGGCCGGTGACGGGAGC
>OAVI01000197.1_pt1 | contig 27903 bp, 24 predicted proteins | sample 1476381 | NCBI WGS metagenome assembly OAVI01 (sample SAMEA2580083, study PRJEB22360) | human gut metagenome | biome: human gut; feature: human-associated habitat; material: faeces | place: Denmark | collected 2008/2010 | reverse complement strand
GTTGACATCTTACTTCTCCTTAAATACTCCGCCCTTGTTTCTTTTTAGGGCTATCAGCAAGTTTTAGAGGGATGAGCTTGAAGAACGATTTCGTTAGGTCTAGGAATATCCTGGGTATTTAAAAATTGTTTTCTTTACGCTTAGCAAAACCAAGCATACCTAGTGCAGTAGTTAGAATAACTGCACCTGCTGTAGCAATAGCTGATGTTAATTTTTCACCAGTGTGTGGAAGAATCCCTACTTCTTTTATGCGCTGTGTTGAAGGTGATGATATCGCCTCTTTTGTCATATCAACGGATAATTTATTTTGATTCTCTGTGGCATTTGAACTACTGCTAGATTTGTCCAGAACATTTGATAAACCATCCCTATCAATCTGATTTTTTTGCTCAGTCGGATTATCAACTACCACATATCCATCTGGTAGTTCATCTTGACTAGGAGCTACTAGAGGGATTGCTGTGCTTATTTCTGACAACTCTCCAGTAGCTGGATTGACACTATAGGTTGTTGTAATACGCAGTCCATCTGTTTCACTAACTTGCGGACGAGTTCCAATATGAATAATACGTGGTGCTCCTTCTGTCAACACTCTGCCAGTCACGTCCTCTACATGTGCTTCACCACTTTGAATGACTTGAATAGCCCCCTTTGCAAGACTATCATCACCAACATAATTTGTAACAATAGGTAATACGACTCCATCTGGTAGTTCATCTTGACTAGGAGCTACTAGAGGGATTGCTGTGCTTGTTTCTGACAACTCTCCAGTAGCTGGATTGACACTATAGGTTGTTGTCATGCGCAGTCCATCTGTTTCACTAACTTGCGGACGAGTCCCAATATGAATGATACGTGGTGCTCCTTCTGTCAACACTTTGCCAGTCACGTCCTCTACATGTGCTTCACCACTTTGAATGACTTGAATAGCCCCCTTTGCAAGACTATCATCACCAACATAATTTGTAACAATAGGTAATACGACATTTTCACCAGTCCCTACTTCAATAATATGTGGTTCCATTTCCTCACGTGCTTCGGTGATACTTGAGGATAGATTGCCATCTGGCAAAAGTTTATAAGATGTGGTTGTCGTTACGTTACCTTCTTTACCCTCTTGTAGAGTTGTTCGTTGACCTCTTGGAACTTTGGCATTTTCACGAACTCTTTCAACAATAGGGATAATGGTTGACGATACAACAGCCTTGGTACCAACTGAAACAACTTTATCTACTGGCTGTTTAGAGATGGCTTCACTTGTGGTATATTTTCCAGTATGCACGCCATTGTGACGTTTGTAGGTGGTGATGATATTTTTGGTCCCATTTTCACCTTGAGTAATGATCTTGCGCACACCCGCTTCTACAGTTTCGTCTGATACGTAGCGAGTGTTGTATGGGATAGTCTGAGAACTTTCTACCACTTCATCTGTATTAGTGTTTTTATAGACTGTTCCTGGAATAGTTTCAATATTGTTATCAACTGCATTTTTCCATTGTCGGTAGGTAATTGATTGGCTTTCGTTTTTAGTAACTTTATCTTTATTGGTCTCGTTCAAAGTTTCCTCTTTAGGAGACTCTTTAGTGAGGTAAAGGTAAGTAGCTACTCGACGATTATCAACAAAAGAACCAACAATACTCTGCTTGCCATCATCTGCTTTAGTATAGCCACGTGTTGACCCACCACCATCTAGTAGGAATGCTAATTTGATCTTATCTAGTCCAATTTGCTGTACATAATCAACAATGTCATTGTGAGAATAACCTGTCTTCTTTGACGTATGACCATTGATGATAACAATTTCTTGTTTCCCATCCTTATACTCAATAAAAAGTGTTCGTCCATTTTTCTCATTAGGGTCACCCTGCCACCTACTATCTTTACCGAAGGATGGTTCAAGTTTTCCATTAGTAACGAAGGCACCAAATGCCCCAGTATTCCAACCGTTTTCACCTTGCAGCTCAAACACCTGGTTAATGCTAGTGTTGTTTAGAGTAGTTGCTCCCACATGACCGTTGCCATCTGAGTACAAGATACCTGTTTTACCCGCATTAATCTCTTTTTGACTCCAAGCATTATCCGTATTCTCCAGCTGCCAGAAACCACCTGAAACAATGACAGGAATTTGGCGGTTGGTTGCCTCTTCTGAAATAGCCTCCTTATTCCAAATCGGGAATTGACCATCTTTAATTTGGTTGACAGCCTTTTCTAGGTGGTAAGGACCATTGCCGTCCCAAGTAATAGTTCTAATGGTTAGCCCATCTTGTTGCTTGTCCGTTACTTTAATAGCATGGTCAATCGTGAAGGCATCATCCGATTCTACTTCGTGAACCACACCACTTAGATGTTTATCTTGGTCTATGTTTTGAACAGCTGATGACGTATTCTCATTTTCGGTGTATATCTCATTAGCCTCACTTGATACTGGCTGTATGTCATTACTTACTTGTTTATCTTGGTCTACGTTTTGAACAGCTGATGGCGTATTCTCATGTTCAGTGTATGTCTTATTAGCCTCACTTGATACTGGCTGCATGTCATTACTTACTTGTGCTGTATGAGTTGTTTGTGTATTATCTTGCGTATGGTCTGTCACGACGGCTAAGGCATTTGAGCCGTCTGTGGCGGTTACCTCATCCGCTGAAACATTGCCAGCTGAGAAGGCCAAGGCTCCAGCTAGTGCTAGCCCACAGACGAGACCGTAAGCCTTTGATTTCGATTTCCTAAAGTACCTAATTTGAATTAAGACAGAATAGTATTTTTGCCCTCCTTGTTTAATATCCATTTTTTCTCCTTTATGTGATATAAGTGGCTTTTTCAGCCTACAACAAGCCAAGGGCTCGAACCCTGTTAAGCACCGACTGCACTTGTTACTAACTTACTAACTGATATATCTAGCAACCGCTCTAATTGTCTTTAACATATCAATCAAGTGAGTAAATTTAACAGGGAAGGAATGTCTATTTTTTACATTTTCAAATGTTCCTTCCCAAAGCCATACCAGGGAGCGAATCCTGATATGGCAAACCCAGTAGTTCAATACCAAGTTTTTGTTTTGCCTTTCTCAAGCCTTACGTCTTATCAAAATTTGACTCAAGTTAGGCAAGATGAATGGTTAGTCTGCGTCTTCCTTCTTCTTGAGACGTGCAAACGTAAGCAAACCACCAAGACTTAACGCCATCATACCGAGTGTCGCAAAGCCAGTCGAAGCCATTTCACCTGTATGTGGGAGTTGTGGTTGTTGTGGTGCTTGCGTTGGTGTCTCAGGTGTTGGATTTTCAGGTGTGTGAGTGGTCACTTTTGCGACCATTTCTTTACCATTGACCGTGTTGATAAAGGTATTTTCAACTTCTCCAGCTGCAATACGCTCAACTTCGATGTAAAAGTCAGCGTCAAATGTCCCTTCAACCCCTAGTGAATTAAGGAACTCTTTATCAATGGTGTAAGCCCACTCACCTTTTTTAGCGTCCCAAGTGACTTTAATAATCTTATTGATAAAGTCACTGTTAGTGTCTTGGTCGAAATTAAAGACAAATTGATACTCTGTCCCTTTGGCAATTTTATCGCCTGCTTTAATCACTTGTCCGTCAGCTGTGGTCACATCATATGGCAAGGTCATGTCTTCTTTAGCGGTATACTCTGTACCTGTGATGACACCTTTCCAGTTGCCTGTATAACGATCATGAGCGGTATCGAGTTTATCAAGCCCATCAAATTGCCATAAAGTCTCGTGGTGTTTACCAACGGTCACCCCATCAAGAAGATAATGGATATAGTCACCAATTTTCACTTCTTGACCATCAAGGACTTTAGTTTCATCTTTGGCGTCCAAGGCGTGCTTCTCAGGCTGCACGGTTGGGATGTCATTTACGACAAGGTTTGAAACATAAGGATTTCCAAAATCGATTTGTTGGAAATCGTTCTCAACCTTTTCACCGTCACCAACTGTAAGTGTCGCTGGGAGATTGATTGTGATGTTTCTATTCTTCGACACATAGTCAGAATAGAACGTCACTGGGTCTTTAGCAACCCACAAGTAAAACTCACCTTTTGGCTCAAGTCCTGCTTGTTTGAGGAAGTTTGAAACGGCTTCTGTACGTCCTTTGTCAGACAAAACATGGTACATATCAAAGAGTGCTTTCACGTCCTGATTTTGTCTATCTTTGATAGTAATATTGTCAACATCAACCGTAAACGCACCGTCTTGCACGTCATCCAAAATACCGAAGCCTTTTGCAATAGCTTCTTTTGAAGCTGTAAGGCTACTGTATGGGCTGTAATCAGTAGTTAAGCCGTAGTTGACATGCTTATCAAAGATAGTAGCCCCGTCAATGCCAGCACCTGAGTTGTCAGTGACAGTCTTGGTTGGTTTTGGTTTATCAGGGGTCTTATAGGTTACGGTGTTTGAGTAGACGCTATAATCACCTGTCTTGACGTTGTAGGTGTTCTTATAGAGTCCTTTATCATACTGAGGTGTCACATAAAGGACAGGTGCTTCAATAAACTTCCCTTGATAGACATAGCTAAACGTGTAAGTGTTTGAGGCTTCATCAAAGTTAGCTGTCGTCCAGCCTTTGGCTTTAGCTTCTTCAAGCGCACGTCCGCTATCAGACCCAACGCCACCATCAAGCGGATCGGTGATTGTCACTGTATCACCTACTTTAATGTTGGCTAGGACATTTTCATAAGACAGCTTGTGTTCTTGCAAGTCACCCTTGGCAACTGTCAAGCTATTTGTATTTGCCCCGTCACTATTAGTTTGTGTTTTGAGTACAGTTGGTTTGTACTGCAACTTATAATCATGATAGCTTGCTTTGATAATCTGATTTTGTGTTTCAGATACCGTTGTTAAGCTCAAGGTTGGCTTTTCAGGATTAGTAGCTTTAACCAGCTCAGCCGATACAGGGTCAACTGTAACAGGGTCAACATTTGTTTTAGTCAAATTAGCGGAAATACCAGGCTGTGACACAGGTGAAACGACACGGGTATTGGTCGCAAACCAATAGGTCTGTCCTTTCGAATCTTCGGGCCCGTCCCACTGGATAAACTCTGTATTAAAAGCAGACCCTGATGTGAAGTATCCAATAGTAGCTCCCTTATATTGACTAGGTGAGCTTGATGTGTCCCAATCAACACCTACATCTTGAGGACGGTTATAGTTGGAAGCATAAGCGTAGCCATCGTCATGCACAGTGACCGTAGAACCATTGATTTCTACCATACGACCGTTCACAGCTTTAGCTCCCTCACGTCCGATAGGGTTATTATTAAGTGAGGAGTAAGTGATGGCGATAGGTGCTTTTTCTGACGCTGTAAACGCAACTTCTTGTCCGTTGACATTGTAGTAATACGTATCAGTTACAGAAAAGTTCATGTAGTCTTTATTATCATCAAGTCCGTTATTACGAGAAACTACAAATCCTTCTGTCGGGTCGTTCAAAACATAGACATTAACAAGACCCGTCGCCCCGTTTTGGATAATCCGAAACTCACGGTGAATACGAGTGATGTTTTGCACTTGTCCGTCAGCTGTGGTAGCGGTAATACCCTGCAAGTCACGGTAATCAAGCGAAGTAGACCAACCAGCCCCAACGTTGGAGTATTTCAAGACACCTGTTGAATCCAAGATACGAGCATATCCTGATGTCCCACTTGTTGTCCCAATATAGCCCGTTGAGGTAACTTGTGCCCCAGCAGCACTAGAAGCAACACGGGCTTGTGGATTAGGACGATCAAAATCAAGAGCTTGGAGGACAACTTCTTTGGTATAGCCTTCAGTGCCTGTCTTACTTTGTAAGTCTCGATACTGAGCCTGCCACTGTGCCTGTTTGTCTTTTGCTTGGCTATATGCTGCTTGGTTTTGCTGGGCGATAACTTGAGCTTCTTGAGTTGTTTTTACAGTCTGCGTACTGTAATTAACAGTTGCACCGATACCTGACAACTCATTGCCTTTACTATCTGCGTCTTGGTTGACTTGGTTGCTTGTGTTTTGTAATTCTTCATAAGCACGTAAGACAGCACGATTGACCTCGACCTTATCGTTGGCAGCTTGAATGGCTGCTTGGTTACGAGCGTTGAGGGCTTCAACTTCTTCAACTGTATTGACGACTTGGTCTTTGACCGTCACGTTCACAGATTTGTTTTTAAGGTCAGTGATAGCCCCATCTAGGGCTTGATTGACCTCATTAGCACGAGCTACCGTATCTTGGTAGCGCTTGAAGGCTGCCACATAGCTGTCTGTATTGCGTTTGTTTTCAGACAACTGTTCTTGAGCGATTTCTTTCGCTTGTTGGTTGGCTTGTGCTGTGCCATCCGTAGCTGTTGAGTTATTGTTAGATACAGTAACGGTCGTTTCAGAGCCGTGGTCTTGGACTTGTTGAGACACGTAATCATTGTTGGCTTTGATAGCCGTTTGAGCGCCGTTGTAAGCTGTGTTATTAGCTTCCTGTGTCGCTTGTGCTCGTTTGATAGCGTCTACCTGTTGAGCTTGGTCTTGCGCAATCTTAGCCTTGGCTTGATTGAGGTCTGCCGTATTGGTTGGTGTGCCTTTATCTTGTGTAGCATCTTGAGTGACTCCTACCCCTGCTTGCTTGGCGTCATCTACCGCTGTTTTGACAGATGAGTTATCAACCGCTACTTCTTGAGCAGCTGTTGATGTGTTTGCTTGGTCTGCATAGCTATTATTAGCTTCGCTTGACGCTGGCTGCACGTCAGCCTGTTTCGTGCTTGGTTGGCTATCTGTTGGTGTTGTCACCTCATCCGCCGAAACATTTCCAGCTGAGAAGACGAGTGCTCCTGCCAGTGCAATACCGCAGACAAGTCCATACGCTTGAGATTTTCTAAAATATCCTTTACCTTGTTCTTTTAACGTCATTCTTTAAATATCCTTTCTATTGGTTGATTATGCTTTCTTTTTATTTTTAAACGCCAAAGTTAGACCAGCTACTGCAGTCATAGCGCCCAAAATACCAAAAGCTACTGTGTTTTTGTCTCCAGTGTGAGGAAGTGTCACAGTTGAGCCATCTTCTTTAGTGACCGTGATTGTCTTGTCAGCGTTCGTTTTAGCTCCGATAGCTTCAGGTGATGTAACTGTGCCATCTGATAAGATCACTTGACCGTCACGCGTTGAAACAATTTGAGCGCCTGTATTAGTACGTACTGGATTTTGTTCCGTCACATCTTGCACAGTTTGACCTGTTGAAGTTGAAGTAGTTCCAATTTGAGACTTCCCTTGTTCGTTTGCCTCGTCTGTTGTTTTTGGCTTTTCAGCTGGGACACCGTCAAGGCTTCCAGCGTTATCCTTACCTTGTGGTTTGTCTGTAGTTGATGATGTATCTGGTGTTACTGGTTTATCAGTTGGTACGCCATCTAGGCTTCCAGCGTTATCCTTACCTTGTGGTTTGTCTGTAGTTGATGATGTATCTGGTGTTGTTGGATCAACTGGAGTAACTGAAGGCTCTGTTGGCGTACTTGGCTCAGTCACTGTGGTAGATGGTGTTGTGGCTGGATTAGTCGTTACTTCCGTAATAGGTGTTGAGCTATCAATCGCTGTCACTTCATCCGCTGAAGCAGTCGCAGCACCAAGTAGCATCGTTGAAGCCAAGAGGCTTGATAAAATCATTTTTTTAGTCATTTTCGTTTCTCCTATTTTCTATATTGTTATTTACTGTTTGAAATCACTGGCTCTTCTGTAAGAAGATAACCATACTGAGCCTTTTTATCGGCTTTTAGGGTCATCTCGATCCGCTTACTTTGCGCCTCACCATCCCCTTTAACGACTAAAACATAAGTCGCATGGTAAAGATTGTTATCCTTGGTGATGGACTCCTGAATCACAGACTGCAAGGTTCCTGTCTCTGCCTTGGTGTATTTGGCATTCCCTGCATTCACAAAAGCCTTGAGGTTGTCTTTATTGCCCGAATAAAGACTTGGTAAAAAGTAGCGGCCAAAGACATCAATCTTTGGCTGATTTGCTTGCAAATCTTCCAGCCGTGTCACTTCTTCATGAAGATAGTTGATCTGAGCTGTCTTGTTCTGAAGAGATAATGTCAATACCCCAAGTCCCAAAGCAAGCACAGCAATACCACCAGCCATGAACGGCGCTACTTTTTGCCACTTACTTGGCGGTGGTGCATAGGCAAGAGCTGGATGAGCTGGAGCGGTCGCTTGTGGCTCTTGAGGAGCCGTTTGAGGTGTTGTTTCTCTTTGCGTCTCTCCTTGTTCAGGAAAGACAGGAAGGCTTGAGGTCGCAATACCAAGGCTTGCTTGATAGGCAGGGAAAATGTCATCTGTGAAATAATCCCTTTTTTCCGCATAGCTATACGAACTAAAAGCCTCATCTGTCAAGATAGACTTCATGAGGGGGTCAAGCAAATTTTGATAGCCGCTATCAATCATAAAGGGGCTGGCAAAGACTTCTCCTTGACTCACAACCTCACCATTTTCTTTACGGCAGACCGCCAGCTTTTCCAGCTGGAAAGCCCCAAAGGTGTCTCTTATCTGGCTAAAGAGCACTTCAGCCTGGATAAAGGTCAGATAAGGTAGCGTATCAGCTAACATGGTAGGTTGTTCCACCAAAATCTCTTGATCAATCCCCTCGATAAGCTGTAGAAGAGCAGGCAAGTCTTTAGGGCTTTGTTTTGGTTCCCAAGTGATCCCTAAAAAGCAGTTATCCGAGATAGCGACATCTTTAGTCTTGTTAAAAAATGCCATAAAGTCTCACTCCTACTGTGCAAATTGATAGAGCCAAGCAAGGGCTGCTGGAGCAGCCGCAACCCCAATAACTGCAACGGCAATCGCTACAGCGTGCTCTTTCATCTTAGATTTTAGTTTTTCGCTTCCTACCCCATAGACAATAGCAACAACAATAGCTGCCACCGTAAAGAGAGCTAAGGAAATCCCTTGTAAATTACTGGTCAACTCTTGTGCTGCGTTTTGCGTCTTGGTAAAAGGATTATCCGCAAAAGCTGTCTCACCACTCATGAGAAAGAGCGCTAAGGTAGACAAGAAGGTGGTGCTTTGTGCCTTCACAAGGGACAATCGTTTTTTCAAATGTGACATATAGTCCTCCTTTAATGTTTGATAATTCTAGTGTAAGGGATAATCAAAAATCGCGCTCAAACATGACAAAAACTTTTTTAAAATTTTTCAAAGCCATTTTTTAGCTAAATAATGACCGTCTTAAAAGGGTGAATTGTAACACTCGACCATCATCACGGTGGTAGCTATCTGCTGCCTCACCCGTCACCGAAACATGGATCTGAGTCCCTGGCTTTTCTGCTTCAGATAAGTGCAATAGCTCATCCGAGATAGGCGCTTTCAGGCTCCTTTCCATCAAACGAGCTAGAGGCCGAGCCCCATTTTCAGGTTCTGTCCCAAAGTCCGCCAGATAATCAAGCACTGGGGACTCAACCGCTAAGCTGATGCCTTGGTTAGCTAACTTTTTCTCAAGCAGTAAGAGATTTTTTTCAACAATTTCTTCAATCACTGACCGCTTGAGGAGGTCAAAGACAATCTTATAGCCAATCCGATTGAGAAACTCAGGACGAAACTCAGTTTTAAGTTCAATCTCCATCGACTTATCAAATTTTCGTCTATCACGCAGCGAAAGCTGGCTGATATCCCCTTTCATCTCAACGGTTTCAATGACCTTGTGTGAGCCAATGTTAGTCGTCATAATGACAATGACATTTTTAAAAGAGATGGTGCGACCTGTACTGTCCGTTAACCGACCATCATCTAGCACCTGGAGGAGAAGGTCATGGACATCACGATGCCCCTTTTCAATCTCATCGACCAGAAGGACAGAATAGGGCTTACGTTTAACAGCTTCAGTGAGCAATCCTTTTTGTTTGGCTGCCTTATCACCTATCAAACGGACGGCATCCCCCTTTTGTTGGTACTCGGACATATCAAGACGGATCATGGCATTTTCATCATCAAAGAGCCCTTCTGCCAGTGCCTTGGCTAGTTCTGTCTTACCACAGCCTGACGCTCCTAAGAAGAGAAAACTCGCTTGGGGTTTTGACTCATCCTGTAAGCCTGCCTGAGCGATTTTAACGGCATCCACAACCGCTTTAATCGCCTCTTCTTGGCCTTTCACACGACTTCTGATATGGTCTTCCAGCTGGAAGATACGTTCATTCTCACCCTTTAGGATGGTAGTGAGGGGAATCCCTGTTTTATCCCGTAGGACTTTTGCGACAGCTACCCCATCAACGACTTTGTCACCTTGATAACTAGCAATCGTTGCCGCTTCATCCAGTAAATCAAAAGCCTTATCTGGGAGGAAACGATCGGTAATATAGCGAACAGATAAAGAAACAGCTTGCTCAACAGCTTCAGTCAGAATGGTGACGCCATGATAAGACTCATAAACCTTTTTAGCGGACTCAATAATGGTAATCCCTTCAGCAACCGTTGGCTCATTCACCATCACAGGCTGCATCCGTCGCTCAAGCGCCCTATCAGTCTCAACAAACTCATGAAACTCATCCAAAGTGGTCGCCCCAATTAGTTGGATTTCCCCACGGGCAAGGGCAGGCTTGACGACATTTCCAGCATCAAGAGCATTGTCACCGCTACCGCCTGCTCCTACAATAGTGTGGAACTCATCGATAAAGAGCATATTCTCACCGTAGGTGGCTTTCAATTCATCGATAATGCCTTTTAATTTAGCGACAAAGTCCCCACCATCGTCTCCCATGAGACTTGAGAGCTCGAGAGAGCGGACAGTCAAACCTTTAAGGCGATCTGGCACCTGGTTACGGTCAATCATGAGCGCTAAGTTTTCAACAATAGCTGTTTTCCCCACACCTGCTTCACCCACTAAAATCGGATTATTTTTGGTTCGCCTGAGAAGTGATGTGACAACGTGTTGCGTCTCGGCATCTCGGCCAAAGACCTGAAAATCATCAGGCTTTTTAGCTACCTTCTCAGAGAGGTTTTCTGTATAGGTATCAAGTAATGGTGTTTGACTTTCTTGTGTACTCAAAAGTGTCCCTCCTCTTTGACTGTTTCTACTTGCGTCTTGACCTTATCTTTAATGGCCTCCACAAAGTCACGAGGGTTGAGCTGACCTTGACCAATCTGCTTAAGAAAGTCTTCCCAGTCGCCCGTCGTCTCAGGATTTGAGAACTCATTATCATACATGAAGTCAATCAATAGATAAGCCTTACGTTCAGGAAAGAGTTGACCTGTCTTTTTATCCTGTTTGACATAGCCACGTTTAAGGATTTTTTGGAAAATATCAGTCCTAGTCGCTGGTGTCCCTAAGCCGTAATAATCAAAGACTTGACCAAAGAGCTGGGCTTCTGTGAGACGCTTAGGAGGCTTGGTAAATTGTTCCTTGACTCCGAACTGCCCTTCAAGAACTTGCCCCACCGCAAAGGGTGGCAAGAGCACGTCTTTTCTTGGTGGTCTATCAGCAAGTTCTGTCCATCCAAGCGAAAGGTTCCGTCTGCCTTTGACATTAAAGGCAAAATCTTGACTAGCTAGGGTTACCGTTTGTGTTTGATAGAGGTAATCTCCTGCAAACATCAAGAGAGTACGCTTGACAATGGCTTCATAAATCAATCGTTCTTGTCTGTCCAACTGGAAGAGGTTGGGAAGAGTTTCCGTTGGAATGATGGCGTAGTGCCCCTCACTATCAAGCTGTTCTGCATCGACATAGAGGTCTCTAGGTTGATCATTTTCCACTTCAAAAACTCGACTCACTAAGCCTTGGTAGTCAGATACTAAGTATTTAAGATAGCTAAACTCCCCTTCTGTGATATAGGCTGAGCCTGTTCTAGGATAGGAGATAAAACCTTTAAGATAAAGTGACTCAAGGATCTCCTCACTGGTTTTCGTGTCAATCTTGAGTTGACTGGCACAATACCATTGCAGACTCGATGTTTTAAAGAGTTGAGGGGCCAATTTTTGGTGATCGGCATCCGCAATCTCCACTACCTCCAGTCTATTTCCCAGCTGCCTAGCGGTCATCAAAGCCTCTTCACTACTGTCAAAGGTTTCAGTTCCCACAAAGCCCAATTGGTAACCCTTATCTTCAAAGAAGAGGCGCCAATAGCTCTGCGGTTGAAAGTTTTTAATCCTGGTGTCATTTTCTACCACAACACGGACAAGCGCTGTCTGGACACGTCCCACAGATAAACTGGTGCCTTTTCCCCGTGCCAGACGCTGCTGTTTCTGGAGTGTTAAAGTGACTAGGGGTGATAAGTTCATCCCCACTAACCAGTCACTTTGGGCACGTGCTTCAGCTTCCAAGTAATAGTTATAGGTTTCTCTGGGATCTCTAAGTGCTTGAAAGTTGGCTTGAATCCCTTCAGCTGAAAGAGACTGGCCCCAGAGACGGCTTGTAATCTTATCTTTTCCTCCTGGAATACGAGACAAAATAGAATAAGCAATACGCTCACCCTCACGGTCAGCGTCTGTGGCGATAATGACTTCATCTGCCCACTGGACTTCCCTGTAGATGGTCTCAAAACGCTTCTTTTTGCCTTTGGCTAGAGTCATCTGAAAAGGCACATCCACCAAGGGAAGCTGCGCTAAATCCCAGTTATCTTCAGGTTCCATGTACTCAAAGAGATGGCCTTCAGGGGCATAGATATGGAGTTCACCAGGGAGATAAGATGATGTCAGATGATAGACGCCTTTTCGCTCCTGGTAACTTCCTAAAGCCTTGGCATAGGCCTCAGCTTGCTTATCTTTTTCTGCTAAGATAAAGCGTTTCATGGATTTCTTTTTCTCCTTTCTTTGGTGATATTTTTAGTCTAAGGGATAATCAAAAATCGTGCCCAAACATGACAAAAACTTTTTTACACACAAATTACACACAAAAATGGCTCACAAACGGAGCCATTTTCATTTACATTTTTGGTGGTAGTGGATTAAGATTTTGATGCTGCGATAACCCTTGTTCAGGCGAGAGACGCTGCGCCAAAGGCTTGGTATGTTTTTCAACCGCCTTGAGCATCTTCTTAGTTGTCTCATGCACTCGTTTCATAGACCAATCAAGCTCATCATCAGACAACTTAGACAGCTTATCTGTCCAATTAGCCATATAGGGGATGGCTTTCTCAGACGTATCCAAGCCAAAGTGTTTAGCGGTCACATAGCTAGTCATCTCTGCTTCAAGTTCTTTAATGTCCTTTGGCACCTCTTCCTTGTAACAATCTTTAAACTTAGGATTGTGTAGGGTCGCATGAGCCAGCTCATGGATCAGCGTTCCCACCATCTCCCCTTTGGTGTTTTGATCGTTCAGCTGAATAGATTGATCTTCCTTGTTAAACTGACCCTTAACGTTACTCATCATATCCACTTTCTCAATCGATACCCCAAGACAATCCGCATAGTCTTTGAGTCCTAGGAGGACTTCTTGTGTTTTCACCTTATCTGTATCAAAGTCATAATGCCGGTTAGGTATGATATTAGGATACTTTTCAGGCTTTAGGTTGGTTTGGGATAGTTCAAAAACCGTAAAGGTCTTATAGAGGGCCTTCCCTGTCTTGAGGTCACGCTTAGGGAAAGACTTGACTTCAAGACGCCCCTGTTTGATGGCCTCTTCTTCAGCAGCCGTCGCCTTCTTTTTAGGCTTATACTTGGGATAACCCTTATCATTTTTGAGCTGCTGGCCTGTCTCATCAAGGACTGGAATCATCTCATCCATCATTGGTTTAAAGAGTTTGATGTGACCTTTTTGGCCCGCACGAACGGACAAGCCTTCATTTTTGATGGTTCTAGTCTTTCCTGTACGATCATTGGTGTACTCGACATTAGTCCCTCCTAAAACGTCATCAGGCCCTATCCCCATGCGTTTTCCCAGGGCTTCCCAGTGCTTATAGGTAGCAACGGCATTAGCACCTCTCCATTGTTCATGGATCAGCGCTGTATTTCGTGGCGAATACTTCGTAAAATGGGACATAAAGTCCAGATATTCTTTGAGGTCTTCAGGACTAGCCGCATAAGACTTGATAGCTTTAATCGCTTGATTACTCAAAGCTTCAGCCGTCGCTGTGCTGTAAGAAAAGTCTTCGACTTCTTCAGCGGGTACTATTATTTGGTCTTGTTGGGACGCTTTAGGAGCCTCCTGTGGCTCATCTAAGCGAGTTTCAACGGTGACTGAAGGATTTGTCTGTCTTTCTACTTGAGACTCATTAGCAACCTTTCTAGCGCTTCCTTCTGCGATGATTTCTCGTACCCGATCCGAGATACCTTGTTTAACAGCCATCTTATCGGACGTGTAAGGCTCATCAAGCTGTGAAGATTTAGGAGTGACTTCATGTGCATTGTCTGCACTAAGGTTTTTCAATATCTCAAACATCTCTTGACCGTCATCTGAGATAAGTTGATCGTTAATAGCAATCTTTTCAATTTGACCATCTCGTTCACGGAAAATACCGATGATTTCATTTTTGGTAGTTTCTTTCAGTTCACTCCTTAATGTATCCGTTGCTTTGAAAACAGAAACAGGTACCAGTCCTTGGTTATCTGTATCTCTAAAGATAAGCATCAAATCACTATCATCTGCTTTTAACAGACTATCAAAACGTCCAGAGTACCTATCAACATCTTGTAAGTCATCAAAATAAAATGTATCAGTTTGTAGGGTAACTTCGATGTCTTGCAAGACATCAAGTTTTTTAAACGCATTATTTTGAGGTGCAAGATAAATATTTTGAAACTCACCATGACCACTTACAAAATCCCTTAAAGTTTTTTGAGGAGTTTGACCTTCTCCGATAGGTTTAATCCCTGTAAGGTGCATAAAGTTTTCTTCAGCAAAACTTACCTGTACAATGTCACCATTTGAGGTAAAATAACTTATTTTACTGTCAGCTAGCTCATCATAATAAAACTTAGCACTCTTTTGAAGGTGGTCTGCTCGTCTGTTCAACCTAGCTAGTTCTGATGGACGAATAGCGTGATAACTATCTATTTTATTTGACTTAAAGTCCTCAGTTATGCTAAAATGAAGAGGATGAGAGGATAACGTAGGACGACTGGTAACAGAGCGTTCAAAGGTATCAGAACTTTCTGATACAGGTGCGGTGCTACCTTCAGCTTCGGGCTGTAAAGAACCCTTACTAAAATTGGTCCTCTCTTTTTGTGTGTCTTCATTTGACACCGAAAGATTATCCAACCCCATAGATGACTCCTCAGCTACTGGCCCCTGGTTTTGATCAGGGGCTTTTTCTGTACCCTCAATCTGACTGCTAGCCTCTTGATCTATGGCTTGTGCTAATTCTAGGTATGCTGGTGCTAAAGTCTCAGAAAGCTGCTCAGATAGCGTCTCACTTTCACTTCCAAGATCATACCTAAATTCAACTAGCTCTTGTCCCTTCTCATCAATAAGAGAAAAATACGTTTTATCATAACCACCACCAAATGCACATAAGTCATTTTCACGGTACAAATTTTCGACAAACTCTTGATATGGAATTACTTGACCATTTTCATAAAGTGTAGCAATCTCACGACTTTCTGAAAAGTCAAAGAGCACTTGTAAAGCTGGCTCTTGTGTAATTTTTGGAGAAGTCACTTTGTTTTGAGCAACTTCTTGACTTTCTTCTTGTTCTAAGCGTTCTAGTTTTCGTTCTGCTTGTGCCAGACGGCTATTATCTTGTGGATGTTTTGGTGCTGCTTTTTGTTCCTTCAAAGCATCGTTCCAGTCTTGTTTATCAAAACCGTCTTTTTCAGCTGGAAGGTCTGCGACCACAACGACGCCTTTATCTTCTAGACTTTGGATAAAATTATGGCCGGCCTGATCGTTGTCAACGGCAAGGGTGATAACATCCGCATGTTTCTCATCGTTAAAATACCCATCATCCACGGACTTTTTAAGCAAGTCTCTATCCCAGTCCTCGTCACGCATATAGACGTTGCGCATTTCTGACTCTAAACGTGCCAGGTTCGTGCCGATAATCCCATCTTTGAGGCCATCCATTGAGACTAAACGGACGTTTTCCAGCTGATCTTTATGGAGTTCATAATAGCTCATGAGGTCAATCGGACTTTCCGCAAAGATCAGGCGCTCAGGCCTTCCAATATCAACGGATAAACCATTATCTCCATTAGAATTTCTCATGATGCCTTTAAAATAGCCATGTCTATCATAGCGTTCCCGATTTTCAACAATCCCTTGAAGGTTGCCTCCGATCATTTCACCCTTATGATTAATCGTTTTAAAGACAATGACAGGCTCAATCACATCACCAATCTTGGCATTTGCTTGTGTGATGACATTTTGATCAAGGAAAAAGTCAATCGTTTCATCAGACAGACCACGAACCTCTTTAAGATAGCTTCTCCCTTCGACAAAGGGCTGTTCATACGGTGCTAGGTAGTTTTTAAAGGCTTGTGGGGCATCGTTATGCTGGAGTGTCCCCTCACTATAATCACCATCGTTAAGATAATCAATAGCCTGATTAAAGCTGATATTATTGATCGTTCTGACTAACTCAATCGTATCACCACCCTTGTCTTGGGAAAACCAATGCCATAGGTTCGTTCGTGGGGTGATGACCATTGAGTCATGTTCTTTCCAGCGATACTCTGCTCCTGATTTGACCAGCTCCATGCCAAGGCTTTCAGCCACTTCCACAATAGAGCGCTCTTTAGCGTAGTTTTTCCGTGCTTCACGTTCTTCTCTGGTATAACTTGCCATGTCTAACCTCCTTAAAATATCTCATCGATGGACGGATCATCATCAGAATCCATCAGCAATTCTCTAGGGAGCTTAACCAGCTCACCGACTGATAAGCTCTTATAGTAGTCTGGATTAGCTTGGTAACTTGTTACTAGCCGTAAGCCTTGATTGATGCCTTGGCCAAGATAAGAAACCGTATAGAGGTCATCGTTCATGGCTTGGATAAGCCAGTCACCGTCTGGATCAAAATTATCCAGTGTCACATCTGGGAAATAAAATGTCATGTGTTTTCTCCTTTGTTTTAAAAATGGTCTACTTCTACCATAAGGGATAATTGAAAATCGTGCCCAAACATGACATTTTTAAACTGAAAAAACACTCTAGTGAGTCACTAAAGTGTTTGGGAGCGTTCTTCTTCTTCTCGACGTTTCTGACGCTGTCTAGCCTTAAGAGCTTGTGTGTTGGCCCGTCCAGCTGAAGAAAGGACAGCGGATAAGCCACTCATGAAACTTGTTGTTGCTTGCATCTTTCCTTGATTGCCCTGGAGGTTTGCTTGTCTAGCTGTCTGTTCATGTTGAATGGTGCTAGCCACTTGTTTTTCCAGCGGGCTAGTCTTGAGTAACTGCTCACGTGGAGCCAGTTCACCATAGAGTCCCTTCAAGATTTTAAAATGTTGGCTATTCTCGATTTTTAAGGCCTTGATTTGGTCATCATCTGTCAGTTTTTCCAGCTGCTGATTATTCTGATAGATGGTATGTTTGACCTCAAAGATAGATTTTTGTGTGGTTAAGTCCTTGAGATAGTCTGCTTTCGTGATTTGTGTTCCTGTTAGGACAGATAAGAGCGAGCCATCACGGACAACTTGTGTGACGGCTATCTCTTGATTAAGACGCTCATAAGCTGGTTGGATATTTTTGACACTAGCCGCTTTAATGGGCAACTGCCTAGCGCCTTGATAACGCTGAGCTAATTGCTCTTTTTCAGTTTTTTCAGCTGAGGAAAGCCGATAGTTAGGCGTGAGCTGAAGCTTAGTCAGTTGGAGCCGTTCGTTAAACTCAGTCTTTTTAAAGTCCAAATAGGGCTTATCAGAGGCTAGTGGGGTCATCTGATCCGCAAGCTTTGAGAGAACCATGAGCTTGGTCTGTTCTTGCTCAATGCCCTTGAGACGTAAAGCGTAACGGTAGCTTCCTAGCTCCTTACGCTCTTTGTCTGAAGGGTCCTCTTTTTTCTTAGCGCTATCGATGAGCCCCTTTAAGTCGTCCTGTGACAAGAGAGAGAGGTCCTTGAGGCTTAATTGCTTATTGACAATATCTTCTTTGACTTGAGAAACATCATAGACCTCGACGGTTTTAAAGCCTGTTACAGGTCCGATACCCGTCCCATGCTTATCATAAGACCCATATTCTGGCCGTAAAATTGTCAGGGGCTTAACACCCTCTGGGACAGTAAAGCCCCGTTTTTCCCAATCTGTGGCTTCTCTGACTAACTGGACAGATGGGAGCTGTTTCCGTAAGCGTTCTTGATTGCTCTGGCTAAAGTGATTGAGGTTTGACACCATGTCTTGAGAACCTTCAGCAATCCCCACTCTTGGCACACCCTCTTTAAACTGCTTTAAGATAGCATTCCCTAACCGTTCTCGTAAGTCATTTTCACGACGTTTGAGGAGTTTTTCCATGTCATAGCCAGCTGTAGAGACGGTCTGCTTGATAGGCTTGCCATCGACGTAGCGCACCCTCTCATAGCTTCTATGATCATCACTAGAATAAGCTGTACGGTATTCTTCTAAGAAAGTACGTGTTTCTTTGATAAAGTTATCATAGACTTCCTTGCCCTCATTTTCAAAGTAGCTATCCAAATAACGGTTAAGAAAGAATTTACTGGTCGCAAAATCCTTGGCATTGGATTTGAAGCGCCAGTTTTTATTTTGGGGCAGATGATTATAGGCCTGTTCCAAAAAATTTTTTTCAGCTGCTGTGGCCACTTGATGCCCCTGCAAAACATTCCTTAAGAGATCCGTTTTTAGGTTGGCTAAGACCTGTTCTTGGCGCAGCAAGCGTGACCTGGTTTGATCGTTTAACAGTCCATGAAAAATTTCACTTTTGAGCCCCTGGATGGATTTTTGTGAGAAGTTACCTCGCAGTTCCATTCGTCCACGTGGCACATAGAAAATTTTCTCACGGGCGGATTCTACTTCTGATAAGCCAAAATGAATATGGATGTTATCCGTATTAAGATGAATATTGCCCCACCAAAAAGCATCACTGGATAGCCCTTCACGTTGAATGAGATGGGGCATAGCTGTCCGTAAGACATTTTTAATGGCCGCCTGATCCACTTGACCTGTTTCCATATCATAGAGACCCTGTTTAGCCAGAAAGCTATTGTCAAAAGAAAGTACCCCTTGCCACAAGAGGGAGCCATTTTGATAGGCGGTCTCCAATTGATTTTTCAGCTGGTCAACTTCACCCGTGGTCAAATGATTTTTCTCTTGATTAAAGACGGCTGTCTTATTTTTGGTTTGTTTTTCTGTCGCATAAGAGCGGTTCATATAATCAATGTACTCAGGAAAATTGAGGGACTGTTCAGGGACTTCTGCTTGAATTTTTTTCAGCTGATCAATCCCCACATCATCAATCAGCTGTTCACTGGTTGAAACGGCTAACTCATTATCAATATCTACCGCTTCACTGCGGTTCATATAATCCACAAAGCCACTATTTGCGCCTGTGTACTGCAACATAAACGTTACGCTTGGTGTGCTCATCAATCATCACCTCGACTAGGACTTATGAGAATGTTTCATGATTTGGCCACGTTCTTTATCTTCTTTAATCAGTTGTGCTACACGTTCCAAGAGTTTTTTTTGTTCGACGCTATAATCTGACGATACGGACTCCAGTTCTTGCACGTCCCAATCTGGATTTGTGCTGACGTGGAAGTTAGCGAGGGACAAATAAAGCAACTGATCCAGTTGACGTTTGAGCTGACGATTTTCTTTTTTGGCTTCATCAAACAGTGTTTGATCACGTTGCATGAGTTGCGCTAGTCGCTCCTCGTAGCCTTTTGTCTCATCATCTGCATTTAGAAAAAGTTTTTCAAAGGTATCAATCAAATAACCAATACTTTGAGAAACACTTGTCGTTTCCGCTAACAGATTTTCTTGTTTAAAATAATCCACAATCCGATCCAATTTTTCCAGCCGATCAAGACTAAAATAGATGGATACCCGTTTATTTTTTTCTGCCATAGTTTATGTTTTCCTTCCTAGTTTTTCTGTGAGCTTCCTGTTAGATAATTGATGGTGTAACCTGGTTGGACGTTAAAAATATACACGTCATAAGAGACGGTGTCGTCCTCAACGCTTTGCGCTTCCATCCGTACCCCTCGACAGACCAACTCAACATTTTTAAAGAGTGGGGTCACTCGATAACGGACATGATGTCCTGTCTTTTTGATATAGTCTGCGACGAGATTTTCATAGTAGACCATGGAATTTTTTTCATCGTCAAAATTGGCATTAAGGGCACGTGTGCCTGTAAATAAATTTTTAACGTTGGCATTTTGTCCTGTCAGTTGATAGCCAATTAAATGTGAGCGATTATAGAGATAATCTGACTGGCCATTGAAGATAATTTTTTTATTTTTCCAGCCGGTTGGTTTAACCGATGAGATATCCCCACGTTTTTCAGTAGGCATCAATTCTTGACCCAACATGGCCTCAGCCACTCCCACACGGTTCACCATATCTAAATCCGAATAGCGTTGCCAAGAACCATTTTCTAAACTCAACTCGCTTGATGAAAACTCTGCCTTGTCATTGACAGTGATGACTTGTTGTCCCTCAAAACTTTTCTTTTTGAGTTCTGCATTTTGATCATCATGTTGTGCTTGTGTCTGACTTGTTTTTTCTTCAGGACTCTGTATCCAGCCAAGCTGTGTGCCAATATCACGCTGGGCAAAAAATGAGACCAGAGCTTCACGATTAGATGGCTGGATCAAAATAATAGCAACAAATAAAATCGCTATAAAGGCAAACTTCCCTCGCTTCATTCGTCGCCTCCAGCGGCTCGCTCCGCAGCCAAGGCATCTTCATCATCCATAAATTGTAGCCAGCCTAGTGTCAATTCTCTGACCAACTCCAACTTAGCATCCATGGCTACAGTCTGAATTTCATTTTTCAGCTGCTGCTCCAGAATTTCTTTTTGGAGTTGCTTAATCTCAACGAGACTATCTACAAATTTATTCTGATACAAGTCCAGTCCATCGTTAATGGCAATGGATTGCATCTGATCAATCATGAATTGATTAAAAGAGGAATAGTGATATTTGTCTGCGATCATTTTGAGTTGCGTGTAAACCTCGTCAGGAATATTTCTCACAATGAATTGCGTTTTATTTTTAGTCGTCACTATCATCCACCATCCCTTCATACTCTAGCCAACGTGAAATATGTCCTGCGTACTCACCCATTTTCTTTTCAAATTCCTCCAATTGTTGGCCTTGCTTTTTAACCATGGCCAGTGTGTGCTTGGAGGCTTCTTTCATGTTGTCCAAGACACTAGTATATAAATCTTGCGCATGATTGAATTGTCCCTGCTCAATTTTTTCACGGCACACGGCCACTAAAAAGGCATTAAAGGATGGAAACTTTTGGCGCTTGGCCTGTGCTTTTAGATACTCGATTTCATGATCAGAAAGTCCTCGAATTTTTATCTCTGTCATCAGAATTTCTCCTCCATTTTTTGATAAGCTTTCATCTCGAAAGGCGCCTTCTTTTTTCTTTTCACGAGGGAAAAGTCAAAAGAACCAAAAAAGAAAACCTCAATCTCACAACAAGGGCGAAAAACGAGTTTTCGATTGTTGTGGATTTTTTGACTATTTATCACACCCATGTCTCCTAAGGTCGACACAGCTCAAACAGTCAAAAAAGAGCATAAGGGAAACTGATATCACTAAGCGTGATATGTTGATAGTATCAACGTTTCCCGTGTCCCCAATTTTCTCGGCTTCGCCTACTCAGTAACACCTGTTTTGTGTCACAGGTGTGATATGTTTTCTCTAAATGTGCTAAAGGTAACACCTTTTTATCACACTCAGTAATACCACTGTGTGACTCAGTAACACCCTTATAGTGCTGTAAGTCACACCCTTAGTGTGAGTGAGTCACACTTGCTTTTCCCAAACTCTTTCAGCTGAAAAAGTTGAGCTTTGTTTTTAGTTCTGCCCTTCAAAATTTTGTGGTCCATTTTTTTCTTGTTGGTCCTTTTTCAAGAGACTATCTTTGCGATTTTTGATCTCATTTTTGAGACCGTCAATGATTTTTTCAAAGGTGATATTTTTATCAAATAGCTTTTCTTTTTGGACGACCAAGCGACCAATTTCTTTGTAAAAGTTGTCTTCACTTTCCTTACGTTCTGCTTTTAGCTGCTCAACTTTTGCGAGCGCTTCTTCTAAATCTTTATCGATTTTTGAAATATTTTTTCTTGCCATAGTGGTCTCCTTTTTATTTAGTATAGTTCTATCATAAAGGATAATTAAAAATCGTGCTCAAACATGACAAAAACTTTTTTGAGCATAAAAAAAGACTTCTCTTAAGAGAAATCTTTTAATCTCCTTAGTCTTTTTCTATGAAACTACCCGTAACCATTCTATCGGTTGGGACTAGCCTAATCCGTGCAAAGGTAATGGCAAAGTCAAAAGGGTAAATCTGAAAAATCATCAAGTAGTCGTGATAACCTTCCGTGAATTTTCTCTTTTCCGCCAGCATAATAAATAATCGATGAGTTAATCGTTTCATTGACAAAAGAGAGTTGCACAAAGTCTTGATAAGGTTTTTTTATTATCCGTTCATTGATTAAACGCATTCGTAAATTGACATCACCAATTAACATATCCTTGTAAAAATGATTTTCGTAAGCGGTAGGGTTGGTATCTTTCCCAAGAATAAGATACTGACGATCAATGACTCTTTTAAAGAGATAACGCTTTTCTAAAACAGGATAGCCTTTCTTCACGATGAGGTACAAAACCATGAAAAATAGAGTTAGTGGGATGATAACATCGTTGAGATTTTGATAGAGTTTTTTATCAATAGATGCCCAAAAAAAGAGAACGTAACAAAGAATTTGGTAAATAGTCTGTACAATAACATGTGTCATATGACTGCTAAAACTAGCGAAAATAATATGCCCAAAACAATAAAACAATAATATGAAAAGTACAACTGAATTTACGGCCTCAATATTAGCTGATGTCACTGATGGAGACGCTTGAAACAGTAAGCCAATAAAGATAAAGAGGAAACCATAGGCAGACCATTTTAGCAGCAAGCGCACCACTTTCAAAGCGATCACTTCTAAAGCAAGGTGACGAAAGTTTTTGTTTTTATACGGAAATTTCTTGAGTTCTTCTAACATGATTTTTTCTCCTTAATGTTATTTATTTTTATCGCCTAGTGAAAAGAGATCCACTTGGTTTTCTCTGACAAACAGTGAGATGATAGTTTCCACAAATAGGACGGTTGTAACGGCTGTATAGAGTAGCTTTTTAATACAGTTAAATACCCAATCTTGTGTATTCGCTTTTTCTGATTTGTTCGTCATTTTTACTTCTCCTTCTAGTTAAGTTTGACCGTCTGCACAGGACTTGAAAACTCAAAACTACCGTCTTTGATGGCGGCTTCTTTTTTCTCCAGGGCCTTTATTCGCTCATCAACTTTCTCCAAATTATCATTGGCCGTATCAATCTGTTCGTTCTTCCCTTTGATGGAATTATCCAGGTTTGTGATATTGGTTTGATTATCTTCTAGATCATCACCAGCCAAGTATTTAGCCTCTTCTTGAAGACTGGCTTTAGATGACTCATCATCTGCAATAGATGCTTTTAATTGCTTAATAGCATCGTTTAATTTCTTCACTTGACCTTCTTGGAAAGCTTTCTCATTGGCCAGTTCTGATAAGGCAAACTCTTCACGAGTGACACTCTTGATCTCCTTGGTTTTGAGCTTTTTATTTTGTGTGGCAATATAAAATTGTACGGTGTCATCACCTTCAGATGAGCTCGTTAGAAGGTTCTTTTTCTCTTCACTAGATGACGATGCAATATCCACATCAACCAGATTTGAGCTGACTGTTTTATTGGTCACGTCGATAGCGAAAACACCAAAATTTTCAGGGACGTTACGGATGATGACAGACAACTTTTTATCCGTCACGGGCACCACTTCCATGGTTGTATTCTCCGATGGGTTAGGCGAATAGATTTGCCAGTTAAGGCGCTTTGAGTCAATCCCACGGCCAAGGCTTGACGTTGCATCCGTCGTCTCCAGCTGCAAGACAATGATCCCCGTTGAAGGTGAATACACTTGAGACGTGATCGCTATGTCACCTGTACCATTGACAAATGATTGCTTCGTTGTTAGCTGCTCATTGGTGTAGACTTGACGTTGTGGTGAGAAGTAAGCCCCACCTAACAGTAGCAACCAAATCGCTAAGAGTCCACCAAAAAAGAAGACTTTACGACGGACAACATTTTCACTAAACCAGTCTTTGATACCTTCAAACATCTTATTTTTTCCTCCATCTTCTCACTTCAACTTGACTATTTGGATAGTAAAACCATAAGAGCATGGTCAGTGCCGTTGAAGCATAGAGACTGCGTTTTCTAACACCTGCTTTTGTGATGATAGTGATCCAAAAAAGCGGATAAAACACAGCAAATAGCAATAAGCAAACAAAACAGCCATGTAAGATGAGACTAATCATTCAGCGCCTCCTCAATTTGTTTCAAATCAGCCACATAACGACCGTCTTTGGTCTTTTTAGCGTACCGATAAGACTTAGCCTTGCCTTCACGGATGACAACCATTGTAGCTGCCTTAAAAACGTCGTAACGCTTGACCAGCTCCTGACCGTCCTTAGTTTCCACGTTGATATAAAAGGTCGTATGTTGAACTTTCTTCGCTGCCTCTATCACTGCAGATTTCCCTGCCTGACAGTAGGGACAATTCTTGCGATAAAAGACTAAGTTGACGTTCTGAGACACCACAGCGTCCCTATATGAGCCTTCTGTGAGTTCCTGGCTATACTGAGGTGTCACCTCTTGATATAACTGATAACCCCCATAAATCATGACTGATAAACCACAAAGACACAAGAGTGTCATTACAAAGAGTGATAATAGTTCTAGCCCTTTTTTCATGTGTTATTCTCCTCCAAAAAATCAAAGATACTGCTTTGGACATACTCCACCTTTGATAGGCTTTGCATCTCTTTTCTCAGCGTCTGATAGGCTGTTTCTAGCTCTATCTGGGCATCTGGTTTGAAATGATCATAGGTTCTCACCAAGGGTAATAAAGGCAGATGGTTCTCCTTTTCCTCCGTCAGAAAGTGATCATCTGACTGTTCTGTTTCAATGATTTTATCTACTCGTATCAAGGCTGGAATAGCAGTGATCATCTGACTGTTTTGATAAAAGGTCACGCCAACATCACCTGTTTGGATGTTCTGATTTGTTGTCTTGAAATAATAGCGTTCAGACTCTTGTCCTAAGGCTGTGAGGTAGTACCCTCTGATAATACGCCAAGTCATATATTCTCTCCTTTCCCATCACCTAAGCCACTACCTTATGCAAACGAAATGGTGCTAGGTAACATTGTTCAAACTCAGTAAATTTTTTCGTCACGGCTACTTTACGTTTAATCAGGTAATGTTCTCTGATGTGCTGTAAGGCTAAGCCATCATTTTCAAAGGTCATCACGTTTCCATTTTTATCTCTTAGGAAGTCCCCTTCCTCGAAACTAAAGACAATATAAGCCATGTGTTTCTCCTTTTTCTCTTCTCTTAAATTTGGTATTACCATACTATTTATCTAGCTACGTAATCCTAGATATAATGTAATGGCAGTTTGCGGGTTTTATTTTTTAGCCAATATCCTGTTCAAAGAGCGTCAGTTGAATCCCCTTGTTAAAGGTATTTTGCGCCCGTTTGAGAGCCGTTTGAAGTGTCTTGACAGGTTGTTCAAGAACATCTGCAAGTCGTGCCATATAAGCCTCCTGTGTGTCTTTTTTCAGCTGGATAAGGGAGAGGAAGATCGCTTTAATCGATGCCAATTTGATACCTCCTCCACGGCCAGCTTTAACAGTGAGAAGAATTTTTCCTTCTGCTTTTAGAACTTTGAGCACTTTATCAAGACTACGCTCAGGGATACTGAGTACTTCTCTAAGTGCTTTTTTCGTTGTTTGGATCATTGGGGTATCTGAGAGCTGAAGGTTCTCTAAATAAGCCATCACATCGCTCTTCCACTCATGAAGATGGCTATTTTTACGATCTTTGCGTTTCTTACGAAACTTGGTCCATCCTTGACGGATAAAGAGGTCTTTCTTAGTCAGTGAGCTACTCACCCATTCTTCACAAAGGAGCATGACATAGTCTCGACTAGCCGCCTCATACTTACCAGAATAGGCACTAGAGACCGTTTTTAAGAACTCTTTACGGTCAAGTGGTTGCACGAGATTTGAATTGAAGCGCTCAAGGGCTGTCTCGCACACGCTTTGATCAATCCCTGACGCATAATTAGCTAGCGTAAAGAGGACACTATTACGTCCCATAAGAGCCTTTTCACCTTTAATTTGTGAACTGTTCAGCAGCAAGTCATACCAAGGCTCATCAATCTGCTTAGCACCTTGGGTGACGACGATGACATCCAGATTAGGACGTTTGGTCTGAAGGCTAAACTCAGACTGTTTCATTGACCAGCTAAGCCACTCTTCAAAAGAGTAAGAATAATCTGTGTGGTAAAAGACCACGTTATCCTTACGTGGCAGCCTAGCAATCCCAAAATGATTACAGGTCATATCGACTGGAAGCGTCTGCTTGAAATAGAGACGTAGATTTTGAGAGATCTCTTTGGCCACTTTGAGCACTTTGAAATTTGATTGAGCGGTCACATAGGCTGGAGACTTCAGGATAAAATAGGCCTGATAGCCACGTTGTGACTGTAAAATCAGGGTTGGCATAAAGCCTAGGTCAATCGATGCCGTCAAAATATCACTCTGTGTGATAGCTTCAGCCTCACTATGAATATCAAAGTCGACTACAAAAGTATTGATCTGTCTCAAGTTCCCTTCAGCATGTCCACGTGTAATCTGGCGGTTGTCATCAACGTAAGCGCCGAAGCGATAGACATTAGGTGTCCAATGTGTCAAGCGGCTGCTGTTCTCTTTTACGGCTTCAATCGATGTCATGATAATCCCTTTAGCATGGATCATGTCTTCTTTTGAGCGATAACCAAAGATCGAGCCTTTAGTCTCTTCTTGTGCTGCTTCAGCTGGAGACTGACTATTCTTAAATTTAAATCGTCGTAAGCCATCCTTGACAATCAAGGCATACGCTTCATAAGTATCGTTCACTATTTATCCTCTACAAAATGATGAATAGGGGTGAAGTAACCATCTGTCAGGTCACTTTTTAGAAAGAATTCGGGTTGATTGAGCTGCATGAGTTCGTTACGAGACCAGCGATTTCTCAAGTGACCCTCAGAATAGTCCAGGCGCTTGATGATCTCACCAAAACGCCAGCCAAGACGTAAGTAAGTGGATACCGTACGGTCTAAAACCGCTTTGTCCTCTTCGCCTCGTTTATATGTTTTTTTCGTATCGCCAAGACTCATCTGGTAGGCGATATAGAGCTCACGCATTGCCGCAATCTTCTTCTGCCATGTTTTACTGTAAGGATGCCCAGAATAAGGATTAAGCAGGTCTGAGATAGGCTCTTTAAAGCTTTTTTGTAACGCATCATAAGTGCCTAAGTCATTAAAAGGGTCAATAAAACCTAACGGCTCATAGTCTAGTAATTGTTGGTATAAGCTCTTACTGTCCATCCCTTAGCTGCTCCTTTCTAGCGTCTTCACGAGGAATTTTCAAAGGGGATAAAATCAAAAATACTCATTTGTCCTTCAACTGTTTCCAGCTGAGAAGAACTTGTCTGTGTCGATTGTGGTCTAAAGTTGTCCAGGGGAAGCACTTCTACTTTTTCCTGGCTGACTTCTTCAGGCACATCTTCATATACCTCAAAGGTATCAAGATCAAATACAAGACCGTCCATAGGAAAACCTCCAAAATAGTTTTTAAACAAACAAAAAAGGAGAACAGATTTTTTCTGTTCTCCTCAATCTCGGATTTTTTTCTATTCTAACAAAACTAATAACTTACAATTTATGGATTTCTAATCTATTGATAGTCAATAACTATAATTATTATT
>OAVI01000120.1_pt1 | contig 38255 bp, 63 predicted proteins | sample 1476381 | NCBI WGS metagenome assembly OAVI01 (sample SAMEA2580083, study PRJEB22360) | human gut metagenome | biome: human gut; feature: human-associated habitat; material: faeces | place: Denmark | collected 2008/2010 | reverse complement strand
CATGTACCTGCAAATTACATGTAGCGTTTTCCAGCTTCCGCATGATTCCGCCGTTTTCCCAGTGTTTCCAACGGTTCCCGCATGGTTCGCATATCACTCCAATTCACTCCAAATCACGTCATTTCTCTATAAAACGTGGGCAAAATGTGGGCACGGAATCACCAGACCATCGGCAGTCCGAGGCATTGGCGCGCCCACCGTTCCACCGCACGATTCTCCTCGTCGCCGCCAAGCAGCAACAAGTATCCGGCGTTCTTTCCGAGGGTGGCGGGCTGTAGACATTTGACGAGTCCTTGGTCGCGGAGGAATTTCCATGCTTGGACGATTCGGACCTTGGCGGTGCCCTCACGTGCTTTCATCGCGGCTTCCACCTCTTCTTCAGACTTGCCGATGACTTGCTCGGGGGAGAGTGCCATCATTCCGTGGTCTTCGGCAAGCGTCTTCCAGCCCTTCGTGTAGTAGCGGCATGGATAGCCCTTGGCCTTCGCGTCGCGGATTGGCTCTTGGTGTTCTCTATCCCAGTCATAGCTTGAGAGCGCCATGTCGATGAGCACGAGTTCCGCCATCGTGTGCACCGTGATCTTGCCGCCTCGCGGCTTGAGCAGTTTTCCTGCGCGGCTGAGCTCGTAGACTGCTCCAGCGTTGCGGTATCCCATCTTTTCCATCGCTTTCCTCTCCACGCCTAGAGGTAGAATCTTACGTGGAGACGCTAGTCCGTTTCCTGCCCTTGGCGTGCTCTTCAAACTTCACGCCAAGGGCTTTTCCTTATGTGAAATAATATACCACATGAGGTGTATTAAACACACCCACAGATATATATTCTTTTAAAACTCATAGGGGTATTTAAATATACTATATACATGTAATACATGTGTTTATATTTTTTTACAAGAGCGCCAATGCGCCGAAGGAAGAAAGAATCGGCACGTCCAATCCCCATCTGCGGTAGCTTGAAGCAAGGAGAAAGAAGGGGAAGCAATGAAGAAACTGATTTACCTCGCCATGTCGGTGTTCTGCGCCGTGGAGACGATTTATGGAATCTATCTCACAATCACAGGCCATAATGCTTTGTTGGCCAGCATTTTGACAGACCTGCTCTTCGCCTTCCTCGCATGGTTCTTCATGCATCTCTTCCTCAAGCCGGAGCCACGCCATAAGCATCAAGCGACGAATGCGCCTGAATCATCGCCGGAAGCCAGCTCAGACGCTCCGACAGTGGAAACGGCACCAATCACTCATGTCGATACGAATGATGGCGTGGAGGATGATTACGTGGCAATCGACATCGAGACCACGGGATTAGGCAGAAACGCTCGAATCATCGAGCTGGGAGCCGTGAGAATCAGGCGCGGACGCAAGGTAGCGTCATACAGCCAGCTCGTCAACCCGCAGATTCCGATACCAGCCAAGGTCACGCAGATCACCGGCATCACCGATCGGGACGTGCGGCACCAGCCCACCATCGACAAGGCATTGCCCAGATTCTACGCTTTCTGTGGGCGTGACACTTGGATAGGCCACAATATCCGGCGCTTCGACATTCCAGTGATCGCGAGGGAAGCGCAGAGGGTCGGTGCCGGAATGCCGGACGTCAGCTTCTACGACACTTTGGAAATCTCTCAGACACTCCTGCCGCAGCTTGACCGCCATAGGCTGCTCGACCTCATCCGCTATTTCGGCATCGCCAAGACCGAGCGTCATAGGGCCGCCGACGATGCCGCACAGACGGCACAGGTATTCGAGCGCCTGAAGCAAATATAAGCTTTATAAAGACTTATAAGGCAATATAAAAGCCCCACAATAGTGGGGCTTCGTTCGTTTCAGAGGCTGTTCACCGCATTGTAGAATTCCTGCGCGTCCTCGGCCTTCTTGAATTTCAGGGGCAAGGAGCGCAACGCACTGTACCTCCACGTGACGGTACGCTTCTTGATCGTCACGCCCTGCAAATCAGACACCTTGTAAGCTTCGGTCTTCTTATACCGGTGCAGATACGTGGTGCCCCTGTCCAATTCCAGCCGGTTCGTATACAGACGAATCGCCAGAAACATCGGGTCATCAAGCCTATCGCACTCATAGATCGCGCCGGGTGCGGGCTGTGGTCGCTTTACCATGGTTACTCCCTTCTTCTTTCCTTGATTCTACAGGTCAGACGATGCAGACATGCTCGGCCATGATCTGGCGAAAGTCACCCAGCACCTGCTGCGTTACCTCCAATTCCTGGGCGATGTCCCACGAATTCCCGTCATACATCTGTTCGAGCAGTCCGTAATGGAGCGGGTCTATCAGCATGAGTGCCGTCTCGCGTCTGGCCCGATGCTCCTCGCGACTGCGTGCCACGTGCTCGCATGACGCATCACCATGCCGCCAGTGAGTCAATTCATGCACCAGAGTGCATCGCTTGGCCGCATACGTGAGTCGCCGGTCGATGAGGATTACGTCTGTGGAGGCGTCGTAGCAGCCCCATAGTCCGTTCGGCAGTATGGCGCTGGACACGGTGACAGGCAGTCCGACAATCGCGCGGCGCATGGCACCGTAGGTCATGTCGCGGCTGATCGGCAGGTCAGGCAGGCTCGTCGTAATCCGGCCCAGCCTCTCCATTAATGGCCTCCTGCTTGCCCTGAGCGTTATAGGCGGCAAGACCGTAGCCGCCTGCCCGCGCCTTCCTCTCGGCGGCTTCGATCGCATGACGCTGCGAATCCATCACGATGTCGCCGACCGATACGCCGGTGACCTCGCTGATGCGTTCCAGGTCGCTCAGGTTGAGAGGTCTTGTGAAGTTCTGGCGCTTGTACCAGTAATCCTCGCCGAAGCCGCAGGCCTTGGCGAATTCCTTGATGGTCATGCCGCTGTTCTTCTGGAGTCTGACGCATTCGCGCATGACCTGCTTGGCGAACTGCGTGACTTCGTTTGCTTTCATTCCCATGGCTCTCATTATAGCCAATTACGTAGCCAATGTGTGCGAATTGTGAAGAACTACGAAAATACATAGACGTGAACTACGAAATTGCGTAGATTAAGAACTGTCGAAAGGAAAACAGAGATGAAGACCACAGCCAAGACCAAGACCCCCGACCACTACCCGTGCGGCCACATGCGCGGCCCCGGCTGGCACGACTGGCGCGCCTGCCTCACCAAACAGGGAATCGAGGAGGATGAATGGCCGGTCTGACCGAAACCGCCAGCCGTAACCTCGCGGGCGAACTGGCCCGCCATCGCAAAACACGCGAAGACCTCGCCAAAGCGTGGGGATGCGCGCCGAAAACAGTGGACACGCGACTCCGCGGCCAAACACCACTCACGACCGACGAAATCGAAAAAGCCGCCCACCTACTCGGCCTCGAAGCCTCCACCCTCACCATGGTCCTCATCCAACCAATCGACGCCGCAAGCCAATTCAAAGCCTGAAAGCCACAACCAAAGGAGCCTCCGATGAACAGCAAGACCTACACCCGAGAACTGCGCAAAGCCTGCGTGGAAGCCGTCTTCGACACGATCGTCAAGGAAGCGCAGAAATGACCAGCCAACTACTCAACCCGCCAAAACCGCCGGAATCAAGGAAAACCATGAAACCGCGAATCGAACTCATCGGCACTACCGGCTACGCCATCCGCATCCAGGAAGACAAGAGCGGCCAACTCATCGAACTCCACGCGGACGGTGGGGAAGTCCTCGCGGACATCCCCGAAAGCACCCTCGACAACTTCGCCTACACGCTCAACGACGACCTAGGGAACATGCGATGAGCCAATCATTCGAACTGCGAATCATCGAGGACGGCACGCACAGCAGTGACCACAGCTGCCTCATCGGACTCAGATTCGACATGGCAGACGGATACCAGGAACACATGCTCAACAAAACCGACCTCATGAACCTCCGCCGCGAAATCGGACGAACACTCAAAGAACTCAACCAGAAGAAGGACAAGAAATGAACATCTTCCAACAACGAGAACAAATCCTCGCGAACCTCATCGAAGCATGCAAGGACCACGACGAAGAGAAAACCAACCACCTGCTCAACCAACTCACGGAACTCGACAAGACAGCCGAACAGAAGCCACTGCCTGAAGAACCGAAGGAGCAGGGCTTCTATGTCACCGCGAATGATGGTCGGCTCCTGCATAAGGACATCGATGATGACTGGTCGGCGCGCACATGGGATGACTCGGCTAATCCCATCTGGAATGGCAATAGACCGTATGTGAAGTGGCCGACTGTCTGCGAAACGCTCCCGCCTGAAGCTTTCCCGTTAAAGCGAGTGAACACGGGAGACGGTAACGATGACTGACCATGATTACTGGCTTGAAGACATGCAAGCAATGAAGAAGCGGAAGAAGCCGAACTACACGCGCCGCCGCATCCTCTTCGCCATCGTCAGCATCGGCCTCATCTCCAGCCTGACCATCATGCTCACATGGCATGGCGGCAGCACCACCGCCGCGCTCATGGTGGAAGGCGTGTACATCGCCACCGCATTGTGGCTGATCGTCAGATTCGCGCCACGCGACTAAAAGACTTCCCACTGGCCGGCAGTCCAAACAAACAACCCAATCGGATTGTTCCGCGGGACACCCACGTTCACTCATTCGTCGGCCAGTGGGGACACATAACTGAATATCGATTATTATCCACGCGCCGACCATTATCGCTGCACATACACTGTCGGCGCATTCGGCTGGGCGACGGTTCGCCCGTCCACGGATTCCACTCTCTTCTCTCTCTATCAACCACGCAGGCACTCCGGTGCTTGCAAACCCTTTCAAGTCCGCCTGACGGCTTCAGTCACCGTCGGCCACGCCACCGGCCGTGAACACGTTCAGGTCTGTGTTCCAACAGTCAAAGTGGCGCTCGGGAATCCACGGACGGCACTGGTTCGACTCCAATGCCAGCCACTCAGCCCCATCCACTCGTCAGGACGGGGCCTACAACGTCAACAAGCAAAGGAAACACAATGGACGGAAACAAACCACAGGTGGCAACATGGGTGCTCTGCGTCGACGTCGACCCCGACAACCCGGAATCCGACCCAATGTTCATCGCCACACTTGACATGCCGCTGGACGGCAGTCTGATCAGCGTCGCCCTGCCCGGCAACAGACTCGGCGAATGCACCGCGCTTGCCGCCAGAACCGCATGCCAGGCCATCGACAAGGTGCTCAAACGTCACCTCGAACGCGGAGGCGGCAGCGACACCGTGGAAATGCTCGACGGCCTCCACATCGACCCGATGGGTGACATTCGGGACGGCAGGCCATGACCGACCTGCTCACGCCAGCCGAACTTGCCGCCATGCTCGGCATGAGCCCACGCACCCTCGCCAACTGGCGCAGCATCGGCAAAGGCCCGCCATACGTGAAAATCGGCGTGGAACCGCCCGAAGGCCATCAGGACAGGCGAAAAGTCCGCTACCAGCGTCAAATCGCTGAACGGTGGGCTCTGGCGCACGAATACCGAAGGACGGTGGCGAGATGAAAAACGGCACGTTCATTCCAGTGACACGGGTCCAAAGCCGCCCAGATGTCAAAAGCGATGGGAAAGCACGCTTCGGTGACAACAATCCGACCATCACGCAGCAAGGAATCGACGTGGACAAGTTCATCAGCGACAACCACGCGCTCATCGAAAACTTAAGGAAAGGAACACGTTGAAACACGAATACACGGGCGACGAGCTCGCCGAACTGAAGAAAATCTACGACGAGTCGGGAGAAGCCGGACTCCAGATCGGCGAAATGCGTGCGTTACGCAAGGCAGGACTCCTCACCCCGGACCTGCCACCGGAACAGGAGGCGCATGAGGACATCCTGGCCGACTATCAGGCCGTCGGCAAGCCCACGGCGGAACAGGCGGAACCGTCGAAACGTGACCTCATCCTCGCGCATTGCAGAAACCGCATCGACCAAGGCCAACCGTTCGACGGCAAGGAAACCGCCGAAGCGCTCGGCATAAGCCAGAAAACGGCAGGCAACATCATCGGCCAACTCCGCAAGGAAGGACTGCTGCCGGCCTTCGACCAGCATTCACCCCGCAAAACACGGAAAAACGCCACGACCGGAAAGAAGAAAGAAACCATGACCACCACATCGAAACTCACAGTGGACAAAATCACCGCAACGAAACTCACCCCCGTCGGAACCATCAGCGTCGGGCCACAAGCCACAGCCGATCAGCGCACCATCATCGCAAACGCCTTGGTCGGCATCTTCGACGCGGTGAGCGCCTTGCAGCGCACAGCATTCCAAGCCAACGACAAGGTGGTCTACGGATTCGCCACGAAACTGCTCACCGGCGAATTGATGGACATTAAGGCCAACTACTCGAAGGACGCAAAATGAGACTCAAATTCGATAGCGAGAGTGGCGTTTTCACCATCAAGCCAGAGTCCGAGGCGGAGATCACCAAGCTCAGGACGTCCGCGTTGGGCATCGCCAATCTGCTGGTCGATTATTTCGACGCCGACATCATCAAAGCAGACATAAACAAGCCAAGCAATCAGCAGGGAGCCTGGAATGAAGCGTATTCCACTCAAGGATACGGAACGCTATCAGATCGAGCGTTTCAAGCAGGGCAAGAAGACGGAACGTCATCTCGCGTGGCTGAAGAGCCGTAAGGCCGGTGTGGGCGGTTCCGACATGAGCACGATTCTCGGCCTTAACGCGTTCAAAACGCCTTACGAATTGTGGTTGGAGAAGACCGGACGCGTGGAACCGGAGGACATTTCCGACAAGTGGGCGATCGTCAAGGGCAATGCCCTGGAAAACGAGCTTCGTAAGCGTTTCCGCGCGCAGCATCCGGAAATGATCGTCACAGACGGCACCGACAAGCAGTTCATCAGCCGCGAGAAGACATACCTGCGCGCTTCCCTTGACGGCATCCTGCAAAAGGAAGACGGAAGCTTCGGAATCCTCGAAATCAAGACGGCGGGTAATCGCCGAGCGGGGGACTGGCATGACGAGGACGGCAACCTCCGTATTCCGCCTTACTATCTCGCTCAGGTCGAATTCTACGCGCTCGTCACTGGATGGACGTGGGGCTACGTGTACGCGGCCATCGGAGACGATGAGCCGGTAGAGATCCCGTTCCAGGCGGACGTGGAGGATATGTCCGCGATCGACAAGGCCGCCGCCGACTTCTGGCATTTCGTCACCACGGGTACTCCACCACAGCTTACCGGCGGGGATGTGCAGAAGGCGTTCCCCGAACCCACGCCGGACATCGTGGACGAAAGCGACGATGACGACCTGTACGACCTGCTCGCAAGATACGAGAGCGCCACCGGAATGCTGAATGACATGAAGGCCGCTCAGAAGGAATTGCAGGAGCAGATCATTCTGCGCATCGGCTCGCACACCGGCATCAAGTGCGGGAATTTGCAAGCCACCTACAAGCCGATGACCCGCAAGGAATACACCGTCAAAGCCACCACCTACCGCAAATTCGCATTCAAATCCATCGAAGAAAAGGAGCAATAAAAAATGGGAGCAATCGCACAGCAGGCGCAAGGGCAGCAGTTGCAGCCGCTCAATCCGAAGGGCAAGCTCAAGCAGCTTGTGGAGCATTCGTGGCCGCAGATCGCGCGTGTCATCGGCGGCAACCTCGACAGCGAGGCGCTGTTGCAGATGTGCATCAGCAGCATCAACCGCACACCCGCCTTGGCCGACTGCACGCCGGTCAGCGTCCTTTCCTGCTTCATGCAGTGCGCGGCACTTGGCTTGCGCCCATCCGACGTGGATGGATTGGGACAGGCGTACATCCTGCCCTATGGCAACAAGAACTATGCCACGGGGGAGAAGCAGGCCACCTTCGTCATCGGCTACAAGGGCATGCTGAAACTGTTGGAGAACAGCGGCATCTACGCGCAGCCGAGAGCCGTCTACGAGGATGACAACATCAAGCTCAAGCTTGACGAAAATGGCGTGCCGACCATCGAATGCCCGGACGAGGTGAACGTGGACGCCGACCACAGCGAGGACAAGCTGAAATTCGTGTACCTCTCTGTCCAGCTGCCGAATGGCGGACGCTACGCCGACTACATGTCGAAACGCGACCTGCTCGAATACCGCGAGAAGTACGCGCCACGCAATCGCAGCCGTCAGATCACCGGACCGTGGGTGAAGAATTTCGTGGAGATGGCGAAGAAGACCATCATCCGTCGCAGTTTCAAATATCTGCCGGTCAACATCGAGGCGAAGAAGGCCGCGAGCGTGGACGAGACCACACCGGATTACAGCGACGTGTTCCAGCCGGTAATCACCGATTCGACTGATGACGTGACTGCCGAGGTCATGGACACCGAAGCCGACTCCGAGCAGCAGGCCGATGCGAAGGACGGTGAGTGATGGCGGGGGAGACCGTTATCACGATCGTCGGCAATCTGACCGCCGACCCTGAGATTCGCACTTTGAGCAATGGCGGCACGGTGGCGAACTTCACCATCGCGTCCACGCCACGCGTATACAACAGCCAGGCCAACCAGTGGGAGGACGGTCAGGCGCTGTTCCTCCGCTGCTCGGCCTGGCGTGACCTCGCCTCGCATTGCGCCCAGACGCTCCGCAAGGGCATGCGCGTCATCGCGCAGGGCCGGTTGCAGCAGCGTTCCTATCAGGCGCAGGACGGTTCCAACCGCACGGTCATCGAATTGCAGGTGGACGAGATCGGCCCGTCGCTCAAGTATGCGACGGCTCAGGTGCAGAAGATGCAGTCAGGCTCATACCAGGGCGGCCCACTGGTTACCCCAAGGGGCGGCTATCAGCAGCCGCAGCAGCCCCAGCAGCAGTCGCAGGCTCCGGCCGATGATCCGTGGGGCGCTCCGGCTGGAGAGCCTGACTTCTGATGATGCGTGAGTGGATTGAGCCGCCGGACGTGCTGCCGGTATGTCCCAAACATGGGTGCGCGCTGTATCCGGCGCGCCCCATACCATGCCCCGAATGTGAGGCCGAAAGCGAAGACCATTACGCGGACATTGGCGATGCCGACATTTGGATTTTGGAGGACGAATGACGCAGGAAACCACCATCGACGTGCAGAAGGCCTACTGGTGGACCCAGAACAAACGTGGAGACTGGCGGGCGAAATACCGGCGCACCAGCGTCGTGAAAAGATGCGCCTACCTCACCTACCGCAGTCTCATCAACAGCGGCAAACTCAAGCCGCCCGCCAAATGGCCGGTGCATGTGACCGCCATCATCCACCCCTTGACACACGGCAGATTCGACCCCGAGAACGCGGCGCCGATGGTCAAGGCAATCTTGGACGCCATCACACAAGCCGATTTCTGGCCGGACGATAACGCCAGATACGTGGTCGGCCCGGACTATCGGCTAGGCGAGCCAAGCACCGAAAAAGGCGTCTACCACATCACAATCCGAATCGAAGAGGAAGAACACTAATCATGGCGACGAACGTCTACATCCTTGAGAGGGAGGCTAATGATGATTAGTCAATACGACAAGGACATGTGTTGCCTGTATATCGCTGAGGGGATGAACTACATCTGGCAACAACGAGAGAACCAAGAGCTTTCCCGAATACTTGAATCATTGGCCGATAGGAAGCTCATGAAGCGTGTCCATGGCGGGTATGCGATCACGCTCAAGGGATTGTTGGCAGTCAAGGTGTGGAGACTTCACCTGTTCCTGTTCCATCACGGTGAATACAAGTACTTCAGGAGGAAGAAATGAGCAGGGCTGAGACCACCGCCATGCTGTCCAAGCTGGTGGAGAAGAGGTTGAGGAATCAGACCGCTTTTTGGGCGAGCGAGGTCAATTTCGACCGTAACACGCCCGACGAAAGGCGCGTGGACTACGTGGGCTTCAAGCCCTGGAACATCAACGGTGAGCCGGTGCCCGCAAGCGTCGAGAAAGGCTGCTTCGAGTTCTACGAGGTCAAGTCATGCATGGCTGACTTCACTAGCGGCAACGGACTGACGTTCTACGGCGATCAGAACTATCTGGTCTGCACGAAGGAACTGTGTGACGAGATCGTATGGCAGAAGATGGTGCCGCCGCGAGTGAACGCGATTCTGACACCGGATTCGACCGGCTCGAAACTGATTCTCGACTATGTGCAGTCCTACAACGACCTGTCATACAGGAGGCGTCCGGCAAGCGAAATCCTGTGGGCCATGGTCAAAGCTAACGGAAAGAGGACTAATTGAGCATCATGCTTGACGAGGCCAACGCTTACGAGCGTGGCATGGATGATGATTTGACTTTGGCGAAACGGCTCTGCTGGGACAGCTACGAATGGGATGGCGTCGATAGCGACTGTGTGGCGAAAGACGAGGACGACGCATGGGATTACGCGGGGGAAATCTGCGGCTATCAGGAGGACTTCATCGACCGGGCGCGCGACCTGCTCGAAGTGGCACGCAAGGCGGTAAACGAATGAGCAAGGCAATCCGATATGTCGAGTGCGCCCACTGCGGCGAGACGGTGGGCAGCTATTACGTCACCTGCCCTTACTGCGGGTATCGGCTGGTGGACGCGAAGCAAGCCGTAATGATGGGTTTGTCATGGTGACGCTTGACCCGCCACCGGACTTGTTGGAGATCGCCGAAGCCCTGGACGCGATGGCGAAACCACACGTGGGAAGCGGCTGGGCGAACACCAACTACACCGACCTGCCCTGCACCACGCCACGGCAGGAGGCAATCTGGATGGAATTCAACGGCATCACAAGAGGGGAGGATTGATGGCAAGGCGCGGTTACGTGCAATTGGCCAATGGCTTCTATCTCAACCGGAAGGTACGCCGGTTGCGTCGCACCATGCCCTCTGCCGTCAGTGCGTTCGTCGTCATGCTTTCCTACTGCGGTGACAACCTCACGGACGGCTTCGTGGACTCGGACACGGCGGAATTCGTGCTCGACATCACCACGCAGGAGCTTGACGCTTTGCAGCAGGTCGGATTGATCGAGGCCGTGGATGGCGGCTATGTCATCCACGATTATCTCGAACATAATCGGAGCCGTCAGCAGGTGATGGCCAAGCGCAAGCGTGAGCATGACCGGTATTCTGCTGGCAGTCTGCCGGCAGAAATTGCGCAGACTGCCGGCAGAATCGAAACAGAATCGGGACAAACACCAGAACACCAGAACACCAGAACCCAAAAGAAAGAGAAAGAAGAATATTCTTCTTCTTTCTCCAAAGAAATCGGGCTGAACGACTTCGAGCTGGTCAGGGAGAAAACCCACGCCAATGCCGCCATAATCCGCGATTACCCGAATCTCGACCTGTCAGACGCGTGGAACGCATTCTTAAGCCGACATTATGGCGAAAACCGCACGATAGCCGACTGGACGCGCCTGTGGAAGGGCTGGTGCCAACGCAGAGCCAAAATGAGCGGCATACCACCCTCGAAACGCCACGTGCACACGTGGAAATGCTCTCACGTGCTCGAAGCGCTCGGACGCGACGAAGAAACAGCACAGGCAGACGAAAAGGCCTGCGAATTAGCCGACAGACTCAACAAGGAGAAATCATGAAACACGAACCGGTAATCATGTACAGCCGAGAATGGTTGGAACACGAGCGCCGCAAAGCATGGCAGGAAGGCTACGCGGCCGGATGGAAAGACCAGGAATGCGACTTCCCGCCACACACCACAGAAAACCCATATCTGGAGACCAAATGACCAATACCGAGAAGACAATAATCTGCACCGTCATCACCTGCATGCTCATCATCTTCCTCACCATCGGCACATGCATCTCCATGCAGTGGTACACGTCCACCCACCACGATTTTCAAATGGAGACGGTCAAGACCGGTGACGTGACGTGGGCATGCCTCAAAGACTGAGGCGCATACATCGGATGCAACACAGTGGAGGAATACAAGTGAAGAAAATACTCGAAGACATGATCATCAAGTGGCATCAGGCCGGTTACGCGCTCGACGAGATCGCGCCGCTCGTGCCGCAAGTGCCGAAAGCCGAAATCGCCGCACTCATCCGCCAGCACGACAAGGAGACCAGACTTTGACCAACTGCCAGCACTGCCGGAAGCCAATGAAGCCGGTGGCCGCGAATCTGCTCTGCGCCAGCTGCCGAGAAAACTACTGGCAGCTGATCCGCCAGCTCGGACACGTCCAACTGCCCGCCCTGCGGAGCATCATGCTCCGACAGGCCCGCATCGGCACCCCAGCACACACGCCAAGCCGAGGCAACGCACCAATACCCATCGACACCCACGCTCAAGACCTCATCGCAGACAGCGAAGCATGGTTGGCGGAACAGGCGGGCAAAATACGCGCCGCATACGCTGGATACGACTGGCGGAAAGCGTGGTTCGCCATAATCAGCAACCGGCGCACCATCCTCGACATGAGCACTGCAGCAGACGATTACGCAGCCCTGGAACACATCAGCCGACGCAACGAGACGGCCTTGACACCAGAAGAGGCAATGGTCATCATCGGCACATGCCCACAATGCGGCCACCAAGCCACCAGCACGCCACAGGCCGACGAATGGACATGCCCGCACTGCAAATGGCAAGGCGGAGTCCAAGCCATCAAAGCCACCCGCGACAACAAACTCTGGCAACTCGAATACACCGGAAAACCAGTCGAAGTCGCAAGATACCTCTCCAAAATGGACATCCACTGCACAAGCGACCAGATCCGCCAATGGCTCACCAGAGGCAAACTCCACGCCACGCCGACAAAACACAAAGGAGAGTACGTGTTCAACCTCGGAGAAATAACCGCCATGCTTGACTGTCACAATTAAAATGCTATACTGTCGTACAGTAGTAAAATGGTTCAGCCTGAAAGGGCTGGGCCATTATTAATATCAGCTTCGGTAGCTCAGTGGCAGAGCACGAGGGATAGCACAGATACCAGAGGACGGATACCAAACCGGCCATGGCTTCATGATTCTTTGCGAATGCCCGTGATCAGAGATAGTGCATCCCACACCATGCGCTGGTTCGACTCCAGCCCGAAGCACCACAAGGCGGTGACCACATGCCAGGAAGAACGCGCAAGACCAGCCGCCAATTCGAAAAAGACAAGGCCACATTCTTCACACAATGCAAGGCACAGCATGCAGTCTGCTGGTTGTGCGGCATGCCAATCGACTACAACGCAGTCAAGAACACCACAGATGACTCATTCAATCTCGATCACATGTTCCCGGTCAGCAAGCATCCCGAACTCCAATTCGACCCAGCAGGCTTCAAGCCGAGCCACACCAGCTGCAACCGCTTGAGAGGCAACCAAGATCCGCCAGCGCCAATCGGAACACTCTCAAGACAATGGATAACAACAGCATGAGCCCAACACGAGGGGTAGGGGCGGTGAAATCGTAAAACCAACGACAGAGCGCAAGACGTCCCGCGTGGTCGGTCTTCCTCTCCCCGACGAGTGAAATTGTTGGCGGGTCGCGCGCGATGGCAGATTAGGGGGTGTTTTCGATGAGTGCGAAGTTTCCGAGTCGGAATGTGGCGGAGGCGTTGGAGCGTTCGTTGAAGAACGCTGACCTCAAGGCTGTGAATTCTGCTGTTGTCGCTGCGGCTCGCGTGTTGGCTGAGCGTATCGATTATCTGACGTTCTCCGGTTTTGTCGATGAGAACGGCAAGCTCGACAACGTTTCGCTGCCGACGTTCCTCAAATATTGTCAGTCGCTTGGTTTGACGGTGGATGCTCCGGCTAAGGTTGGTCGTCCCGCGAAGCCGAAGGTTGAATCGAAGCCGGAGGCGCGTAAGAGCGACAAGGTTGTGCAGATGGAAGATTTCATGAAGCGTTTCGGCTAGGAGGCGTTCGATGGCGTCGGAAGATTTGAGTGTTTTCGGTGCCATCGATGATGACCTGCATGGTGTTACGTTGCCGCGGATCTTCACGCCGCCGCTTAGAGAGCTTGATAAGACCACCAGCAATGGTTTCGCGGTGATTGCCTTCGCGGAGATTATGCTTCATGTGCATCTTTATCCTTGGCAGTGCTGGCTGCTGGTCCATGCGCTGGAATTGCTTGAGGATGGCAGCTATCGCTTCCGCAAGGTGATTGTGCTTGTGGCCCGTCAGAATGGCAAGACCACGCTGATGGGTGTGCTTGCCGCATGGTGGCTGTTTGTGGACTCGAATAAGCACCCGGATAGGGTGCCGCCCGTGAAATTTCTGGTGGTTGGTGCCGCGCAGACCTTGGATAATGCCAAAGGCCCATATTCCCAAGTCAAGGAGTGGTGTAATCCGCGTCCTGAGACTGATGAGGAGTCCGATCTGGTGGTGCCCGAGCTTGCGGGCATGACGCAGAAATTCGTGAACACCAACGGCGAGGAAGCCATCGTGCTGAAGTCGAAGGCGAAATACATTGTCCGTGCCGATAAGAACATTCGTGCGAAGAGCGCGGCCCGTGTGATTTTCGACGAGCTGCGCGAGCAGCATAATGATGATGGCTGGAATGCCGTCTCTCAGACCACGAAGGCCGTGTGGAGTTCGCAATTGTGGGGCATCAGCAATGCTGGCGATTATCGGTCTGTGGCCTTGCGTAAGCAGGTGGACAAGGGCCGGAAGCTCGTGGACACTTGGAAGCAGTGTGTGGCCGATGGTGTGGATGCCGCCGAGGCTTTCGCCAATGGCGAGCAGGACGGCTCATTCGGCTATTTCGAATGGTCCGCGCCTGATAAGTGCCCGGTGGATGATGCCGACGCGATCCGCCAGGCTAACCCGTCGCTCGGTTATGGCCCTATGACCGTGGCCAGTGTCCGAAGCGATATTGATGGCATGACCGAGGCCGCATTCCGCACAGAGGTCCTGTGCCAGTGGGTGACCGCCGACATCGTGCCCTACATCAACCCGAAGCTGTGGGCGCATGGCACAGATAATGCGTCCTGCATTCCGGCTGATAATCGCGTTGTCCTGGCCGTCGATACCAGCGCCGACCGCCAGACCACGTATGTGGCCGCCGCTGGCCTGCGCGCCGATGGCCTGCCTCATGTGGAGCTTATCGCGCGTCGTGACGGCATGCTGTGGGTGCCGCACTTTCTTGACCTATTGCGTGAGAGCTGGCCGTCGATTTGCGAGATCGCCGTGCAGTCGAAGGGCTGTCCGGCCGTCGATTTCATCGACCCCTTGACCGAAAAAGGCTGGAACGTCCACCTTATCGAGGGTTTCCGCCTTGGCGCGTGCTGCGGCCGCTTCCTCGACCGCGTGCGCGAAGGCAAGCTCCGGCACCTGCCGCAGCCCGCCATCGAACAGCAGGTGAGCGTGGCCGTGATAAGGCGTCTCGGTGAGGTCGAGGTGTGGGATCGCGCTAAGAGTGCTTTGCAGATCAGCGGCCTTATCGCCGAATCGGAAGCATTGTACGCCTTGGAGACCATGCAGGCTGTGGATGCTGAGCCGGTGAAGGCTTCCGCCTATTCGGGGCATGGATTGATGATTCTTTGACTTTTTTGAAGCGATTGGAGGTGCCTTATGGGCCTTTGGAGCGCCTTGAGGAACGTTTTCCAGCCGCGCTACAGCATTTCCTTTGATTTGTCCGACCAGATGGCCATGATTCAGGGCCAGACTGAGGCCGAGCTTTTCAAGACGCAGCCGCATTTGCGTACCGTGATTACTTTTCTGGCGCGGAATGTCGCTCAGGTCGGATTGAAGGAATTCGAGCGTGTCAGCGACACCGACAGGCAGCGTGTGACCGATGATGTGCTGATAAATCTGCTGAAGCAGCCGAACGGCACGATGACCGGCTATGAATTGCTTAGGCAGCTTGTGGCTGACTTGGCGCTTTACGATAACGCTTACTGGGTTGTCATGCAGACGCCTGATCGGGACGTGGACAGGTTCGGCAGTTGGCAGATTCAGCCGATTCCGCCATGCTGGGTGCAGGCGAAGCTTGATGGCAGCGTTTTCCAGCCCGCCTACTATCGCGTTTACCCGAATCTGGGCACGTCATATTACGATGTGCCTGCTGATGACATGCTCGTTTTCCATGGATGGAACCCTGATGACCCGACACAGGGCGTGACTCCGGTGCGTGCCTTGAAGGACATCATCAACGAGCAGATTCAGGCATGGTCGTATCGCACTCAGGTGTGGAAGCGCGGCGGCCGTATCGGCAGCGTGCTGGTGCGTCCGAAGGATGCGCCGGAATGGAATGACGCCGATCGCGAGCGTTTCAAGCGCGGGTGGAAGGAATTCACCGACAAGGGTGCTCAGGCCGGTGCCACGCCACTGCTTGAGGATGGCATGGAATTGAAGCGTTTGGGCTTCAATGCTCGTGAGGAGGAATTCAGCGAGGTCACGAAGCTGTCGCTGTCCACCGTCGCAAGCGTCTACCACGTCAGTCCGGTCATGGTCGGCATCCTGGACAACGCGAATTTCTCGAACACCAAGGAATTCCGCAAGATGCTGTACTCCGAGACGCTGGGGCCGACCATGCGCATGATCGAGGACAGGATAAACACGTTCCTCGCTCCGAAGGTAGGTGCGCCGGACGCGAATTACATCGAATTCGACATCCGCAGCAAGCTTTCCGGCGATTTCGAGGAGCAGGCCAGTGTGATGAGCACTTCGGTCGGCGCTCCGTGGATTACGCCGAACGAGGCGCGCGCCAGCCAGAATCTGCCGCGCGTCGAGGGCGGTGACGAACTGGTGGTGCCGCTCAATGTCACCAAGGGCGGCCAGTCAAGCCCGCAGGATGGCGGGGACCCGTCACGTCCAGCCGATGGGTCGGCCATCGAATCGGATGATGACGAGAAAACAGCGGCCATCGTCGGCATGTGGCGTGACCGATTGGAAAAGAGCGTCAGATCACGGTTTGGCGCCGGCATGGGAGTCGATGACATCAAATGGCTCAAATGGCAGAACGAACTGCAGGCCGACCTGAACATCAAAGCCGGCCTGGGGCAGTTCGATGCCGGTGTGAGGGCATTGCAGGAGACGGAGGACATGCGAACGCATTTCAAGGAGGTGCATGATGCACTTTAAGGATTTCGAGTGCCGATTCAAGGCCGATGGCGAGGACTCGGCACTCAAGGATGGCGAATTCATCGCCTACCCTTCCACTTTCACCCGCGAACCAGACTGCTACGGTGACGTGGTGGCAAAGGGCGCATTCGACAAGACCATCAAGGAATGGCAGGACAGCGGCAACACGCTGCCCGTGTTGTATGGGCATCGTATGGATGACCCCGATTACAACATCGGCGGCGTCGATTCGATGGGCGAGGACGATCACGGCTGGTGGATCAAAGGCCATTTCGACATGGACTCGCCGAAGGCCGCGCAGGTCTACCACCTGATCAAGGAAAAGCGTCTCAGTCAATTGTCCTTCGCGTTCGACGTGATGGACGAGGGCGAGGTGGAGCTCGATGACGGCACCAAAGCCAACGAATTGCGTGAGCTGAGGGTGTATGAGGCGTCCTTCGTGCCTGTCGGCGCGAATCAGGATACGGGCATCGTGGACGTGAAGGACGCGCTGCGCCGGTTGAAGACCGGATGCACCCTCTCACAGAAGAATCTTGGCATTCTCTCGCAGATCGCCGATGACCTGACCGGTCAGGCGAAGAAACTCAAGGATTTCGTGGCTGAGAACACCACTCAGTCCGACAACAACAATGACAATGACCAGAGTGACGATGCGAAGGCATCGGATGCCGGTGCAGCCAAGAACGAGGAGCCCGATGGGGCCAAGTCCGAGGAGCCGGACGGTTTTTCCGAAGCGGAAGCGTTGCAACTCGCAATCAAGATTGCCCAAGTTGGGCGGAAAGGGGAGTGACCGTAATGGCATCTCTCAAGGAAAAGCGAGCCGCGCTTGTCAAGCAGCTCGAAGAAAAGCAGGGTCTGCTGGCCGCTGGCAAGGCTGATGGCGATACCATCGCATTTGTGAAGAGCGCGCTGGCCGAGGTCGAGGGCATCGACCGTCAGCTGGACGGCATGAAGCAGTCCGATGATCTGCTCGCGCAGATCGGCCAGCTCAACGCCAAGACCGGCGTGCAGCATGTTGGTGGCTCCGACGCCATCCACGCCAAGAGTATCGGTGATTATTACGTCAAGTCCATGCAGAATGCTGGCCTTGACGTGAAGTCTGCCATCGCACGCAACTTCGAGGTCGAATACAAGGCAGCGGATGATACTCACGTGGAAGGCGCGCCGTCCGAAGGCTATGCCCCGTATCTGACGCAGATCGACACTCAGCCTGCTCGACCGTATCAGCGTCCGCTGGTCGTGGCCGACCTCTTCGCTTCCGGTGCCGTCAGCGGCAACCTGATCGAATACCCGGAATTCAGCGAGCTTGAAGGCAACGCCTCCACCGTCGCCGAAACCGGAGTAGCCCCGCAGGTCCATTGGAAGGAACCTGTGTGGAAGCAGGACAAGATCAGCACCGTCGCCAGCTTCTTCGCCATCAGCGACAACATGATGGACGATCTCAACTGGATTGTGTCGGAAATCAACAACAACGCGCAGTATGACCTGAAGCTGGCGGAGGAAAACCAACTCCTGTCCGGTGATGGCACTGGTAATAATCTGAAGGGTCTTTTCAATCGTGAGATTCAGACGATGGGCCAGGATGAGCTGTCGGACGCCGACCGTCTGTCCAAGGCCAAGCTGTACATCACGCTGAAAACCAATTATCAGGCTGACGCATTCGTCCTTAATCCGGTCGATTTCTGGAAGCTGACCATCGCCAAGAACGCGGAAGGCTCTTACCTCAACCTGACTAACGGTTCCACTTTGTGGAATGTCCCCGCAATCGCTACCGCCGCCATTGCCGAGGGCACCGCGCTGGTCGGTGCCTTCAAGAGCGCCGAGCTTTTGCGCAAGGGTGGTCTGGTCGTGAAGATGACCGACTCGAATGCCGATGATTTCCTGCACTTCAAGCAGACCTGCCGCATTAGCGAGCGTGTCGGCCTGCAAGTCAAGTATCCGAAGGCCTTTGTGAAGGTCACTCTCGGTAAGGCGGCCTGATCATGACGCAGAAGTATGTGCGCTTCGTCACCCCGAAAGAGGCGAACATCGACAAGACGCAGGATGTGGCGGAGCTTGTGGCGCTTGATGCCAAGGGCAAGCCGGTCACTATCGGCGGTGCCGCCTCTCTTCCGGTGGCGAAGAATGTGTCCAAGGCCGCAGGCGATGCGCCGACCAAGCAGGAATTCGATGCTCTTGTCGATTCTCTGGTGGCCGCTGGCCTGATGGCAGCCAAGTAAGTGATTGGGGGTGCGGCATGACTGCCGTGATTGGTGATCTGATTCCAAGCGCCGACTCTTTCCAAGTCGATGCCGGTTTCAAGATGCATGCCGCTCAGACTGCGATTCGCCGGTATTGCGGCTGGCATGTCGCGCCTTCCGTCACTCGTACGATTCGCTTGGATGGTCACGGCGGTGATTCGCTGCTCTTGCCATCCAAGCATGTGACCGCGCTTTCGAGTCTCAAGCTTGATGGCGTGGAACACGTGCAGGATGCGCGGTACAGCGAGGCCGGGAGCCTTGTGCTGGTCAATGGCGCCACCTTTCCCGATCTGCCGGGGAGTGTGGAAGCGACCATTACCGATGGTTGGGATTTGGAGGATGTGCCGGAAGTGCAGATGATTCTGCTGGACATCGCGTCTCGTGTGATGCAGGTTCCCGGCACGGTGTCAGCTCAATCCACGAATGGCAGCAGCGTCACCTATCGCTCCGGCTCCGATGGTGGTGTGCCTAATGTGGCGCTTTTCGAGTCCGAGAAGCGCACGCTGCAGCCCTACCGCTTGACGTGGGGGGTGAAGCCGTGACTTCCGCATTGGATTATCTCGGCGGTGGTACGTCCTTCAACATGTCTGGCGCGACCAAGTGGCGGCGTTTGCGTGCGAAGAAGGTCATGGACCGGTATTCGGGCGAGTTGACTGGTGAGGATTGGGGCCACCCGGACGTGCTGGAATTCAATGGCTCGCTTTCCAGCTCCAGCAGCATGAGGTCTCCTGACGCCTTGCGTGAGGAGACCACGAGCACGGCTTACCTCACCTCGACCGACCCGTCACTCGATATCATGCCCGGCGACCGCATCAGGGCCATGCCGGATGACGGCAGGTGTTGGGAGGTATCCGGCTATCCGAGTCGTGACGTGAATGCTTTCACGGGCTGGCGGCCGACGATTGAGATTCCACTATCCGAGTACAGGGGGTGATGGTCTTGGGTGTGATGGTCAAATTCAACGATCGCTATTTCGATGAGCTGATGAATTCGGCTGGCGTCAAGGCCATGACCCGCAGGGCGGCTGAAAAGACCTTGGAATATGCGAAGGCTCACGCTCCAGTGGACACCGGCGCATACCGTGACGGCCTCCAGATCGAGGAGGTCAAGCATGCGCACCGCACCACCTGCATGGTGGTCGGCACCGATCCGAAAACCCTGCTCGTGGAATCGCGGACCGGCAACCTCCGCAAGGCGCTCAAGGCTGGCAAGTCATGACGGCAGTGCTACCACCAGACCTCGAAGCATGGCTGTGCGCTTACCTCCGTGGCAAGCTGAAGCCCTCCTACGGCAAGATTCTCGTGCACATTCGAGAGCCGGACGATTACGACGGCTCCTATCCTCTCGTGGTCGTGCGTGACGATGGCGGCAGCCAGTCCAATCGCGTACTTTTCGACCGCAGCATTGGTATCACCGTGCGTTATGGCAGTCGCACTCTTCCAGGTGATTGTCGTGATCTGGCGGCGAAAATCTACGGCCTGCTCACCGACCCTGAGATTTGCTCGCTTGATGGTTCGCCGATCGCGGCAGTCGAGGAGGACGGGTGCAATGGTCCGTATTTCGTGGCCGAGGACGCGAACATCGCCAGATGCTATCTGACTGTCGAATTCTCCGCTATTGGAATTCCAATAATTCAATAATTCTTAATTTTTAGGCGTTGAAACGTTTGTTTCAGCGCCTTTTTGTTTGAAAGGACAAAATATGGCAGCTGATTCAGCAGGCAATGACCTGAGCGCCGCGAAGATCGTGGTTACAAGCGCATACCGTTTCGCCCCCTATGACGCGACTCAGAAGCTGACCGCCGATCTCATCGCGCCGACCGTGGCCGACGTGAAGACCGGCTTGGACAAGATTTTCAGCAAGGGCGGCTTCGTCGGCCTTATCACCGAGGATGGTGCCCCGCAGGACAGCCGTGACGCCGATGATGCGATCAAATTCCACCAGCCAGGCTATTCGATCAACGGCAAGGCGTCGCTGACCGAGCAGTTCACCGTGGCCGAGGATAACGACATCACACGCAAGATGACGATCGGCACGCCGGACTCCAGTGGCGTGTATCACGTGACCGATGTGATTCAGGATGGCAAGTGGTTCTGCTACAAGGAGACCGTTTTTAAAAACGGCACGCACCGCCGTCGTCTTGGTGTCGTGAATCTGACCGGCAACGAGCAGGGGCAGGAGACTGCCGGCAAGAACACCGGTGACGCTTGGACCATCGAATGGATTCAGGACGACGCCTGCGATTCCGGCGCCTCGAAGTACCTGCAGTCCTTCGTGACGCCGAAGGCTTCGTCCGATTCTCATGCAACCGATCATCAGGCTGATGATTCCGAGTCTCAGCCGGTCACCGACTGACATTGACTCTTCCCTGCACATGTTTCTTTCTTCCTTTCTTCGCATGTGCTGGGATTCTTCCTCTTCATCCAACAAAGTAAAGGAATTTTTCGTAGTCGTTTGAAAGAAGGAAGAAATGACCAAGAATGTGATGCCCTCCGCCGCCGATTTCGAAGCCTGGACTCAGGAGGACGAGGAGAAGGCGCTTGAAGCGTCGGCCAAGCGGATGAAGGTGAAGCACCTCATCAAGGACGGCAGCGTATGGTTCCTCGCACCGCACGGCCACATTTACAAACTACCTCTCGCACTGTCGATTGATGATTTCGCACGTCTGTCGAATCTGCAGTCCGACGCCGAGCAGATTCAGGCGCTCAAGGACATGCTGACGGCTTTCGCCGGTGAGGATGCGGCGCGGCAGTTGGCGAAGGAGCCGGTCATGGTGCCCATGAACATCCTCGCCGATTACGGCGAAATCATTTCCAAGATGCAGGGCGCTGATTTGGGAAAATCGTCGGCTTCTGCCAGCTCCTCCAAGGAGAAGACGGCAGTCGAATAAGAGCCGATTTCGCGGCGCGTGGATGGAGTCTGCAGGCCGATTTGGGCGGCAGGCTCCGTTTCGCGGACGCGATCGCCTTGTGGGAGAACCTTTCGGCCGATCCGAACACTTACACCGGTATGACTGCGGTGCATATGGTGCTGCCGATGGATGCGACGGCTATCATCACCGCGATTCAGGCGGGCGGCACGTCGATTCTTGGCGATCTCGCGCCGGAAAAGGTTGGGAAGAAGCATGTCGAGGTGACCGATGAGGAGCGTCGTGAGGCTTTGGAGTCGATGAGCAGCATCTTCGGCTTCAAAAAAACAAGTGAATAGAGGAGGCTGTCATGGCTGGCGGTAGCGAGCTTGGTTCCGCGCATGTGAGCATTTTCCCGCAGATGAAGGGCTTCCGCCAGAATGTGGCCAAGGAGACCGGCAAGGCCGTCTCCGACATGAAAAACTCCTTCACGAAGGGCTTCAATGGCGCGCAGCAGGGCAAGCAGATCGGCAGCGCCTTCAAAAGCGGTTTCAACAGTGGTGCGGCCGAGCTGAATTCCGAAGCCCTGAAGTCCTTTAAAAAGGACGTGGCGCAAGCCTCGCAAAAGAATACGGACGCCTTGCTGAAATTCAAGGCGGTTGGCGTGCAGGTGCAGGCCGCTCAGGAAAAGCTGAACGCGGCCACACAGAAATATGGCGCGGACAGCACGCAGGCTCAGGCTGCGGCCATCAAACTCGAACAAGCTCAAATCAAACAGAAGACGGCGGCTGACAATCTCAAGGCGGCGTCCGACAATCTCAAGACGGCTCAGGGACGTCTCAAGGATCTTGAGACGCAGTTGGCGGCCGAATCCGACAAGTCCAAGAATACGTTCAGCCGTCTGGCGTCCGGCTTCACCTCAACGGCCCAGCAGATTGTCGGCAAGATTCCAGGCGTGAACGCGGCGGTGCAGAAGATCAGTTCGACGGCTGGCGAGGTCACGTCCAACATCAAAAGCAAGTTTTCGGCTGCTTGGAATGCTTTGCCGGAGGGTGCGCGTAATGCGGCCGCGAAGGCCGGTAATGCGTTGCATTCGGGTTTGAGCAAGGCTTCCGGTTTCGCTTCGAAGGCCGTGAGCGGTATCGGCAAGGCGGCTAAGGGCATGGCCACCGTCGTGTCCGGCGCCGCTGCCGCCGCTGGCGGATATCTGGCGAATTTCGGCAAGCAGGCCGTGGATGCGGCCCTCAAGGCCGGTGAGGTGACCGCGAAATTCCAGCAGGTCGCCAAAAACAATAATTGGACCGAGGAAGAGCAGAAGTCGCTGCTCAGCCTGAATAAGACGCTTGGACAGACCGGCGTTATATCCGGTGGCACCTTGAAGGCCGCTCAGGCACAGCTCGGCACTTTCGCACTGACCGCCGATCAGGTCAAGACCTTGACGCCCGCCTTGGCCGACATGATCGCCAATAACAAGGGTTATAACGCGACCGCTCAGGATGGCGTGCAGATCGCTAACCTGCTCGGCAAGGTCATGACCGGCAGCGCAACCGCCTTGAGTAAATATGGCGTGACCATGACGGACGCGCAGAAAAAAGTCCTTCAGGAGGGTAGCGCGTCCGAGAAGGCCGCGATGGCCGCGAAGGTCCTGGAAGCGAATTTCGGCGGCATCAACAAGGCCTTGGCGGCCACGCCGCAGGGCAAGATGACCATCCTGCAGCATGAGATTGCCGGTTTGAAGACTTCGGTCGGCAATGATCTGATCGCGGCTTTCGGTGGGGTCGGCGGCGCGGTCATCAAGATGGTGCAGGCCGTCGAACCGCTCATCACCGCGTTTTTCGACAAGGTGGCCGCACTGGCGCAGAAGATTGGCCCGCCGCTTGAGAAAGTGTTCGGTGGTATCGCCGACAAGATCAGCAAAATCAATTTCAGCGGCTTCACTGGCCAATTGTCTGGATTGTCCGGTCCTATCGCCGCCGTGACTGGTCTGCTTGGCGCGGCTGGTCTTGGTGGAGCTTTGAGCGGATTGAGTGGCGTGCCGGTGATTGGCGGCTTGCTGTCGAAGTTTGGTGGCGTCCTGTCTGGTCTTGGTGGCCCTATCACGCTTGTGATTGGCGCTTTGGCCGGATTGATTGCCACGAGCCCGCAGCTCCGCAGCGAATTCGGCACGATGCTGCAGAATGCCTTCGTCAGCTTGCAGCAGGCTTTTCAGCTTTTGCAGCCGTCGATTCAGGCGCTCATGACAGCTTTGAGTCAGCTTGCTGCGGCGGTGATGCCGGTCATCACCAATCTCGTCGGCCAGATAATTCCATTGCTGACGCCAATCATTTCCACGCTTGTTGGTGCTTTGGTACCGGCCATTCAGGGCATTCTGACCGTGGTGACCACCGTCATTCAGGCGATAACTCCGGCCATCCAAGGTGTGCAGCCGGTTGTCGCGGCAGTGGTCGCGGCCATCACGGCTGTGATTCAGGCGCTCATGCCGGTCATCTCGCAGATTAGCAGTCTCATCACTGACGTGGTGACTGCCATCACGCCGGTGATTCAGGGCCTTGAGCCTTTGGTCACGACTGTGGTGCAGGCGATTACCAGCGTGATTCAGGCGCTGGTGCCGGTGATTCAAGCTCTCGCACCATTGGTGTCCACCATCATTTCCGCGATCGTCGGCTTCATCAGCTCGACACTGCTGCCGACCATTCAAGCGATGCTGCCATTCATCCAAGGCATCATCAATGGCATCACGATGGTGGTCAAGGGCATCGTCAATGTCATCCAAGGCGTCATCAATCTGGTGACCGGCCTGATTCATGGCAATTGGAGTCAGGCGTGGAATGGCTTTAGTCAAATTGTGTATGGTGTTGTGCAAAGCGTGCTCGGCTTTTTGGGTGGCATTGGCAGTGCGATTATCGGCATCTTCGCTGGTGCTGGCACGTGGCTGTGGAATGCCGGCGCGTCGATCATCAATGGTCTGCTCAATGGTCTGAGGGCGGCTTTCGGCAAAGTTAAGAGCTTTGTGAGTGGCATCGGCGATTGGATCGTCAAACATAAAGGCCCTTTGAGCTACGACAAGGTGATGCTCAAGCCTGCTGGTCTGGCCATCATGCAGGGCTTTGACAAGAGCCTCAAGGCTGGCTGGAAGGACGTGCAGAAGACCGTCAATGGCATGAACGCGCAGATCAATGGCGGTTTCGAGGTGGATGCGTCGAAGTCCGGCAGGGCGAATGTCAGCAATGGCGGTGCCGGTGCCACGTATGTCACGCAGACGTTCAATTATCCGGCGATCGCGCCCACGTCGATTTCGACGCAGCAGAAATTGCAGACGGCGGCAATGCCGCAATGGTGACACAAGTGAAAAAAGGGTGGTAGTCGATGATTCTCACGGATTATCTCATCGAAGGTCAGAATCTGACCGGGGACAATGCGAGCCTGATAGTCGGCACCACCCATTTCACGAGCATCAGCCCGCGCATTAATTCCGTGACCGTGAATGGTCGGAATGGTGTGATGCTTCCTGCTGGTCCGGTGGCTTTCGATGCGCCAGAAATCACGCTGAAATTCATCACCAATGGCCCTGACTCCGACGTGCTGATGCATCGCTTCTATAGGCTCTGCCGTTTGGCTTCCAAGCTGACGCGCGTGGAGCGTGACACGGTGTCCGGTTGGACTCGGCGCATGACTGCAAGCGCAGTGTGCACGTCCTGTCAGCCGGACGGTGACGAGATTCCGTGGGATGACCACCGCGCGGCCACTGCAGTATTTCAACTGCCGGATGTTTTTTGGCAGGGGGAGCAGTGGCAGGAGCGCACCTTGGACGCGACTGGCGGGCGCCTCATGGCCGGTAGTGTCGCCAAGCCCAGCGACAAGGGGTATTGGACGCGTTGGGCTGGATTGCCGAACGCCTCGCCCTCGCAGCTTTTCGACACCATCCCCGAGGGCTGGCTTTCCAATGCGCCAATCGGCACGCTGGTATTGCGCTTCGGTGCCGCAACCGCCGTCACGATCAGTGACCCGATAAGTGGCACGAATCTAATGTGGGGCGGCAAACGCGACGCCTCACGACCTTACCTTTTCGTCGATGCAACCAATCGCAAGGCGTGGACGGCGGCCAACGCCGACGCATGGTCCGGTGGTACGGATGCGTCGAATGGCATCGACTGGACCACGGAGCCACTGCAAGTGTGGCCCGCGATCGATTCTGGCGATTATCGCCTCGCAATCAAACAGACCGGCAGCGCCGACAAGGTGACCTGCCGGTTTTTGCAATCCTGGGAGTAGTTAATCATGGGCAAGTCTTTGCATGCTCGTCTGGTGGCCTATCGGCCTTTCGGTGACCGACTTGGTGTGCTGGCGGAGCCGGTGAGCTTCAGCGCCTCGATGCTCCACAATGATGACGGCGCGCTTTCCCTCGAATACTCGCTGCTGTCCGGTGACGCTCAGGCTTTCGACCGAGAGCTGACGGACGGCCTCGAAGTGGCAGTGGAGGTGTCGGACGGCAGCGGCTATCGTGAGCCGGACAATGCGCGATTCGTCATCACGGGCCGCTCCGGCAAGACGGATGACCGCACCAAGACCATCACTTATTCCGGTCAGTCTATAAGCTGGCTCCTGTCCAAGGCCGAAAACAACGATTCGTCGCACCTCATCACTGACGGGGACAACAAGGGCAAGCGCCCCTTCTACAGCTCCAATCCGGGCACGATTCTCAAGACCCTGCTTGACGAAAACCGGGCGCGTGGTGGCGTGGCCACTGGTCTGACCTTGGGCTTCGGCACCGCCAAGGACGCAGGCGGCGCGGCATGGGCGAAAAAGTACACGCTCTATTATTCTCTTGGCACGGATCTGCAGACCATCCTGAGTGCTCTCGTCAATGGTGGCGGCTGCGACTGGCGCACGTCCGGCAGGACGCTCAAGCTGTGGAATGCCGACAGCACCGCCTTGAGCCGCGACCTGAGCAAGAGTATTGTGCTGCAGCTTGCGCGTGACATCAGCGAAGCACCCTTCGAGGAGTCCATCGCTGACCTCGCGTCCACCATCCTCGTCGAGGGAGACAATAACCTGCTCTTCCGCATGGATAATCCGGCCGCGCCGACTCCGTGGGGCAAGTGGGAAAGCTACAGCAGCCAGGGCGGCGTGTCAGATAAGGACACCGCCCAGGCATTCATGCAGAGCACTTTGGATGACGCGGCGCGAGTGCGTGGCCAGTACACGCGCGATCTGGTGACCGCGAATGTGGATAATCTGCCGCTCATTGACTATCACGCCGGTGACTGGATTACCGCCCCTACCGTGGCTCACGGCGAGAAGGTGCGCGTGCAGGAAATCGACCTGAGCATGCGCCAGAACGAGGGCCTATCCTGCTCAATCGCTCTGAATGATATTAAGTATGACGCTTCGGTGCGTCAGGCGAAGAAAATCAAGGGCATCACCGGTGGCGCGGCATTGGCCGGCAGTGAGAGCGGAACCACTGTCTCCACTGACCATGATCATCGCGTGCCGAAGGCGCCGCAGGGTCTGGTCGTGCAGACCGACGCCTACATTGGCTCGGACGGTTTCGCACACGGCTTGGCCACCGCCATGTGGTCTGCTGTGACCGAAGCCACGAATAACACGGCCATCGAAATCAGCAATTACGCCATCGAGTGGCGCAAGCATGTGGATGGTGCGCCGTGGCATTCGGCGGGCACGACGGATAAGACGCAGCTCGGCTTCGGCGGTCTTGACTGTGGCACACAAATTGAGGTGCGCGTCAGGGCTGTGCCGACGTATTCGGACAAGCTTGGCGAATGGTCGAGCATCGTCGTGGCCACCGTCGAATCCGATACGACGCCGTGCTCAGTGCCCTCCAAGCCGACAGTCTCATCCAAGCTAGGCGTGGTGACCGTCCACTGGGACGGCAAGACATCCACTGGCGCGTCGATGGAATCGGATTTCGACCATATCGAGGTGTGCGAGGGCGTCAATGCCGCTGGAATGCAGGTCATCAGCGCCAATCAGTCGGGGCAGGGCGCTTACGTCGTCACCGGCCTGACGGCTGGCTCACAGCGCTCTTATGCCTTGCGCTCCGTGGATCATGCGGGCAATAAGTCTGACTGGTCTGCGATTGCCACTGTGACCGTGGCTTCCGCCGTCTCGCCTGATGAGGTCAAGCAGATTCAAAAGGATTTGGCTGACAATCAGACGGCGTTGAAGGACAATGCGGCGAAGCTGACGCAGGCGCAGAAGGACATCCAAGCCAACAAGTCTAATCTCGACGCGGCGAATCAGACGCTCGCTCAAGCCAAGACCGACCTGACGCAGGCCCGGAAGGATATCGCGCAGACCAAGAGCGACCTGACCACCGCGAATGGCGAGATCAGCAAGGCGAAGGAGTCGGCGGCTCAAGCGTATGCCGAAGCCCACTCAAAGAATCACACTTTCCGTGGGCCTGACGAGCCGAAGGACAATCTGATCGTCGGCGACCTGTGGCTCAAGACGCAGAAATATTGGACGAGGTGGAAAGGCGAGAAAAACAACAGCCCGAGCCTCTTGGCCGACTTCTACACCTACTGGCAGGGCGAAGCCAATAATTCTCCTTCCGCGCTCGTGCCGCTGTCGGATCGCGTGATTGAGACGCTTGTCTGGGATGGCTCCGCGTGGAACCACTTGGGCTATGCCGACGTGGAGAAGAACGCGAACGAAATCGCTCAGGCGAAGTCCGACATCGCGGATAACGCCGCGAAGACCACCGATGCGAAGAAGGCTGCTGAGAATGCCGCTGCCGCCGCGAAGACGGCTCAAGGCACCGCCGACACGGCGAATGGCGCGGCCAAGACGGCTCAGGATACCGCCAATGCGGCTCAGACTGCTGCGAAGAGTGCTACCGCGACTGCCGGTCAGGCAAAGGACGCGGCCAATGCCGCTCAGACCGCTGCCGAGAGCGCGAAGAAGACCGCAGGCAATGCGGAGACGCTGGCTAACACCGCCAATGAGTCCGCCAAGTCCGCCAAGTCCGACGCGGCTTCGGCCAAGACGGACGCGGCCAACGCCAAGACCACCGCTGCCAATGCGTCGAGCGTGGCGACTCAGGCCAAGGCCACCGCCGATAGTGCGGCTCAGTCCGCCACCGATGCGGCCAATGCCGCGCAGAAGGCCAATACCGCTGCCGCTGCCGCAGCTGGCGTGGCTAACGGCAAGGCCGACGTGCTCATCCAGGGCACGGCGCCGGATGCTTCGATGCGCAAGGCTTCGACCTTGTGGATTGACACCACGAATGGCGCGAACACGCCGAAAAGGTGGAATGGCAATTTGTGGGTGGCCGTGACGGATAAGGCCGCTACCGACGCCGCGAACGCCGCCGTCAAGGCCAATACGGCTGCGAAGACCGCTCAGGATACCGCCGACAAGGCTGCGACTGCCGCAGCTAACGCAGCGTCTCAGGCCAATCAAGCCAATGCGGCCGCCAAGAAGGCACAGACCACTGCTGATGGTAAGAATCTGATTTACCGTGGCCCCGACGAGCCGAATCATGATGGCTTGAAGCCGGGGGACATGTGGTGGAGGACCCAGAAGTATTGGACGCGCTGGAAAGGGAAGAAGAACGCAAGCCCATCAATGCTGGCCGACTTCTACACCTACTGGACGGGCGCGCCAAACGCTTCTCCGAGCGTCCTTGTGCCATTGTCCGACCGTGTGGTGGAAGTCCTGACATGGGACGGTACAAGATTCGAGCCATTCGACCTCGTGGCGAACAATATTCTCGCGGCTGGGACGGTGGCGGCGAAGCATCTCGCCGCCGACTCAGTGACCGCTGAGAAGGTCAAGGCTAATGCCATCACGGTGGACAAGCTGGCTGCCAATTCGGTCACGACTGAAAAGCTGGTGGCTGATGCGGTGACCGCCGCGAAACTCGCCGCCGACTCGGTGCAGGCGCGGAACATCGTCGCACTGGCCATCACGTCCGACAAGATTGCCGCCAATTCGGTGACCACTGGCAAGCTCAAGGTCACGGAAGACATGACCGTGGCGCTGCTCAACGTCCACAAGATTCAGGCGTCCGACATTGCGGCTAATGCCGTGACCACTGCCGCTTTGGCTGCTGGCGCGGTAAACGCCGACAATCTGGCCGCTAATTCGGTCAATGCGTCCAAGATTGTGACTGGTGCGATCACCGCCGACAAGCTCGCGGCGAATTCCGTGACGGCTGTCAAGATCGCGGCTGGCACCATCACGTCCGACAAGGTGGCGGCGGGCCAGTTCAAAGGCTACGTCTTTACAGGCGCCGTCTTCCAAAGCTCCGAGGCCGAGAACACCGGCATGAAGCTCAACGGCACCGCATTGCAAATGTGGGACAGCAACCACAATCGCACCGTCTACCTGGACGGTGAGGGCAAGTCGAATCTGCTGACCGGCACGTTCCAAACCCGCACGAGCGGGCACAGGGTGCGTATCAGTCCGGATTATCAGACCTACATCATCGGCGGATCTGAGACTTTCACCGGTGATGGCATCGAATTCCCGGCTTACAACGGGTCCACCGCCTACTTTTCGCATCCGGCCATTGCTTCTGTCATCCAGTCGAATCAGGTCGGCTCGATGGGCGAACTGGACTTGTGGAGCGGACACGTGAGCAAGAACGACCCTGCTGCGTTCATGTCTCTCAGATCGAAGCCGCGCAAGAAAGGCGGTACCGGCAGCGGCGGCGTCACATCCAGGGTGCATGCCGTGGCGAACACGGATTACGACGAGCCGGACGAGAGCAAGAAAAGCAGCGCTTTCCTCACTCTGTCCGGCGATAGCGCGAACGGTTCGGAGTGCTGGCTCGGAGCGCAAGACGCGAACGGCGAGGTCGGAGTCGGCGCGAACATCGGCACCGGATACGTGTATCTCGGCGGCTATCTTGGCGGCATCACGAACCGTTTTACGTTCCATGCCCAGGCTGCGTGGAAGGCGTGGTATCCGAATCCCGGCTCGAAGATTGCGACCGGCGCTTCCATGCAAGTCAATTGCACGTTCAGCCCCACAAAATACGGCCACTATTACGTTGTCGCTAACGCGGACAGCGATTGGGCGGGCATCATCGCGCACCCGGCCAATACGGGCGGTCAGAGCGGCTTCACATTGAAGCTTTACAACGCCGACCAGCCTTGCCCGGTGGATGTTTACGCGGAATTCCTGGCTTATTTGGTCAAGTGATTGGAGGACATATTGTCATCGACTTTCGAACAGGATGAGAACGGCTTGTGCATCATCCGCTGCGATCCGCCGGTGAACGGGTCGGACAGTTTCGTTTTCACGCCCGATGTGCTCGTCTCGTGGAAGGCGCTGCTCGGCTTTGCTTCGATTCGGGAGGCGATCGCGGCGATCATGCAGGGCAGGGAGGACGTGAGCCGGTACGACCGCGCCACCGGCAGGGGCGTGTGGACGGGGGCTTACGAGGCCTTGGAAAGCGCGCTGAATGATTCCGCCACCGGCGTGAGCATGCTTGCGGCTGATGGGGAAGTGTTGAATGACCCGCTGACCGCCGCGCGCAATAAGGCGCGTGAGGGCATGAGTCTGCCCACCATGTCGAATGAGACGGACGCGAATCTCATTGCCACACTGGCCGCTGATGATGTTGATTCCGAGCCGTCGAGTGGCATTGACATCAGCGTCACCAAGGACATCGAGGGCCTTGACGCTTTCCTATCGGACGAGTCCAGCCAGACCGCACTGGATGAGTGCGAGGAGCGCTTTTATGAATCCCTCATGCCACGACCTCAAAACAACCAACAATAAGGAGATTGATTATGGCCGATGAGACCACTGAAACCACTGCCGATACCACTACTACCGTGACTCCCACCTCGTCTGGTGTGCTTGACTTGCGCCCACCGCAGGAGTCGGTGCGCGCGGAATTGTGCCGTTTGGGATTGGAGTTTTCCAGCACTGACGGCACTACCGAATCGTGGCGCGACTACAGCCGTGGCGTGCTTGCGACCTTCGATGATTCCGGCACCAGCGTGACTTTGACGGATGTGAAGACGAATCTCGGACGCACTTTGACACTCGACGAGCTTAAGGCCGTGACTCGTATCGACACGATGACCGCCGCCGACTAATCCAGCATTCCAATTTTTTCAACCCCTGCAATCCAATCGGATTGCGGGGGTTTCGTATTTAAGGAGACTTATTTTGGCTCAGATTCCAGCCGACGCGAACGACGTCATCGACTCTCTTTCCGCGCAGATCGGCACACTCAACAAGCAAATCGCAATCCTCACCAGTCAACTGTCGGCGGCCATGAAACTCATCCCGAAGGATGTGCTCGAAAGCGTGAAGGGAGACGAGAATGCAGAGGATTAACCTGTGGCTGAACCCAAAGTTCGACCCCACCGGCTTCCATGTCGTCAAAAAGGGCGGCGACATATCGAAGTACATGACCGGTGGCACGCTGGCCAACACCAGAGGCGAATACATCGACCTGCCTTTCGCGTGCGAGGTCGGCGTGGAATACGTGTGCACGTGCAGGATCGTCAGCAACGATACGACGAATAAAGCAATCGGCATCTTTTCCGGCGGCACGGTCAAATACCCAAGTGCCCAGACGGTCGGGAAATATACGATCCGCTTCACCCCGACCGCCAATGACACGCGCCTGGCCATCCCCTCCGGTATGGCCATCAGCGAATTGAGCGTGGAAGCCGCCGACACGTATGACGCGGCGCTCGGGGGGGGGCTTCCGGGCTTCTTCTCGGGGGACACGATGCCACGCGATTAAGGCGATTCGTCGGGCGGGTGATGTCCGATGATGGTCACGAACCTATGCATGAGCCCATCCTCGACCATCACCCTGAAAGCCGACAAGTGGGTGAATATCACGACCCTTCCGAGCGTGAATGGGGCGACATATCAGATCAGCGTCGAGGTGAACGTCACAGGCGGCACTATCTCGATAATCGGAGCGGATGGCGACATCAACGCAAGACAACGTGTCAGCTACAAGATGATCATCAACAATTCCTATCCGATATCAATGAGTTATCACGTCAAGTCAGGCAGTCCGACCGTCACAGTGACGAACATGCTCATCTGCACGTGGGACGAATACCAGGCGAACAAGACCCTGCTCGACAGCATCGAATATTTCGACGGGGATACGATGCCCCGAGCCTGACCCTCGCACTGGGGGTGGTGGCATGAGTGTCATCACGAATTATGCGTCCAGCCCGCTTGCCGTTTGCACCGTCAATGGTGCTGGCCGTAACGATTTCCCAGGCTGGAATGTCACTAATGATGCGCCGGCCGAGCACGTCGTGAGCGCCAGAGTCGAGCTTGTGTCCGGCACTGGCACGATCAGATTCGGATGGGACAGTGATCACGTGCTTGATAAGACGGGACGTCTGACAGCTTATCCGGGACAAAATATTTTCCCTCGAATCACGGTCATCACCACCGGTGATGCCGTCTGGAAAGTCAGCCACGTTATTGTCACCTCACAAGCGGAATACAGTCAGCTGACATCAAAATACGGGCTTGTTTATTTCGATGGCGGCACTATGCCAAAAGACTAACCAATTTTAAGGAGATGTGATGTGATTCAAACGTTTCTAGCAGGGTTTGGCGGTGTGGGCGGCGCGTGCGCGCTCATCACGCTCGGCCTGAAAGTCTGGCCGGGCGCTTTGGAAGGATTGGCGACCGGCCTGTACAGCCACGTCAATCCCGAAAGACTGCCATACAATTCGCCGCTCTCCCAGCATTTCGCCAAAACACGAATGCTCGGAGAACGTACCGAAAAATTCGACGAGCGCATGGACGAGTTGTGCCGTGACACCATCAAAAACACGATCATCAGCCTGATCTACGGCGACCGGTCACACGACCATTCCGAGGCCGTCCGATACGAGCTGGCTAAGCTCGAAAAACTCGACGCGCAATGCTGGATCATCTCAGCAGCCGAAAAATACTTGGAGGACCGGCAATGACACGACTGCTCATCGCGGGCGGAGCCTACCTATTGCTCCTCGCACTCATTCTCATTTTCAACCACGGCGCTCACATGCGCTGAAACCGATTTTCAGGGCCATCACTTCAGTGGTGGCCCTTTCGTTTGCCTCGAAAGAGGCGGAAAGGAGGCGGTCGTGATCGATGTGACCATGACGCCGGAAATGACACCGCAGGGCGATTCGATGCCGCCCGAAACCATTCAAGTCGTGTCCGAGGAGGACGCGGCCAAGGCCGTCGAAGGATTGGAGGACTGACATGGCAAGCGTAAGCACTTTCATCAATCGCATGCGCTACTGGTGCGCAGTCGCCAATCTCGGCTACAGCCAGTCCGACCGTTGGAATTTCAACGCTTCGGCGGGTAATTGCGACTGCTCCAGTCTGGTGATCCACTGCCTGCGTGAGGCGGGCTTCGACACCGGCACGGCCACCTACACCGGCAATCTGAGCGGCAATCTGACCCGTCGCGGCTGGACCCGCCTGCCCGCGAACGGCAGTCCGCAGCCGGGCGACATCCTGCTCAACGACGTGCACCACGTGGCCGTCTATCTTGGCGGCGGCAAGCTCGCGCAGGCGTCCATCAGCGAGCGTGGCACCGCGTATGGCAGGGCTGGTGACCAGACTGGCCGCGAAACCAACATCCGCGCCTACTACAACTATCCGTGGAATTGCTATCTGCGATACCAGGGCGCCCAGTCTTCCGCTCCAGCCGCAAATTCCGGTGCCATCGCAGTGGATGGCAATGTCGGCCCGGCCACGGTACGCCGCTGGCAGCAGGTGATGGGCACCGCGGTGGATGGCGTCATCAGCGGCCAGCAGGTGCCTGACGGCAGGACTTACGCGCGTCCGGCAATCGATTCGAGCGTGGTTCGCTACGGTGCTGGCGGCAGTGATCTGATCCGCGCCGTGCAGCGTCGCCTGGGCTGTGGTGTTGATGGTCTGCTTGGCCCTGCCACCATTCGCGCCATCCAAGCGCACTACGGCTTGGCGCAGGACGCATCATTCGGTCCTGGTACGGCACGCGCCTTGCAGACGGCACTCAATCAAAACCGATTCTAAGGGGGTTTAATATGGCTCAACATGCAGCGCCAACGACTTTGGAGACCACAGTCAATAATCTGACCAACGAGTGCGAGGACGGTCAGGACAACCAGCAGCCGACCGCTTACACGCCCGTCTTTTCCAAGGGCGTGCGTACCGTGGTCTACGTGCTGGGTCTGATCGCATCGTGCGTTGGTCTTGGCTTCATGACCTTCGGTGACGCCGCGATCGGCGGATACATCAGCACCGTGGCCGGCTTCATCGCTTCCGGCTTGGGCGTGGCCTACAATCCACTCCGCCGCAATTAATTTTCGGGCTTGAAAATCAAACTCGCGCCGGAAACTCAACATCAGGTGTGGAAAAATTTGCGGCACTGTAGTGTCCGTGGAATTTTTTACACCCTGTTTTTAAATCTGCCCCTTCTCCATTTTGGAGGAGGGGCTTTGCTTTTAGGACTTTCAAAATGGGCATCAGACAGCAGACGATTGACGATTATGGGTCGTTCGTGGAGAAATTCAAGCCGAAGAAGACCACGGATGACTGCTACACCCCCCCGCAGTGTATGGGGTGATAAAAGACTGGGCTTGCCGGGAATACGGTATAGACCCTGATAAGGTGGTGCGCCCGTTCTATCCGGGCGGGGACTACGAGCGGTTCGACTATTCGGGCGGTGCGGTGGTTGTGGATAATCCGCCGTTCAGCATCCTGTCGAAGATCTGCACGTTCTATCGGACGGAGCAAATTCCGTTCTTCCTGTTCGCGCCGTATCTCACGATCTTCTCCAGCACGTCGCGCAACGGAGCGCACATGATCGTCACGGATTCGACCATCGAATACGCGAACGGCGCGCAGGTCAACACGTCGTTCGTGACGAGTTTCGGTGATGACCTGATCCGCACCGCGCCGGATCTGGCCAACGCGATAGACGAGACCGTGAAGCGCGTCAGGAAAGAGCAACGCAGGCATCCGCCGAAATACGCGTATCCGCGTGAACTGCTTACCGTGAGCAGGCTCGGGAAGATCGGCAGGCAGGTCGAGTTCCGCGTCAAGGCTTCGGACGTTGCGTTCACGAGGGCTCTCGACTCGCAGAAGGCCGTGAAGAAGGCCATCTACGGCGGCGGCTATCTCCTGAGCGAAGCTAAGGCCGCGGAACTGAAGGCCGCAGAACTAAAGGCCGCAGAACTAAAGGCCGCAGAACTAAAGGCCGCAGAAGACGTGACAGTCTGGCCTCTCTCCGAAACCGAAAGGCGGATCATCGAAAACCTCGCGCAAGAATCGCGCGGTTGAATTCCTGTTGGAATATTTTGCACCCACATGCAACATCGCCCCTCTCTCAGCTCTTAAGCTGGGGGAGGGGCGTTTTCGTGTTTATTCGGTCTTGTGTTTGCGTGGCCTGCCTCCGCCGACGCCGCGTCCTGGGCGCTGCGCGTTCCATTGGTCGATGGTGTCGGGGAGCCAGCCGCGCGTGCGGCCGATGGTTACGTCCGGCTCGGGCAGGTCGTAGGAGGCGGCGTTGGCGACGCCGAGGCGTTCGGAGACCTGTTTGATGCCGAGGTATTCAGTCGTCATTGTCCCTCCTGTCCCTGATGAGCGTGGCGATGCTCCAGATTCCCGCCGCGAGGCCGAACAGTCCGGCCTGCCATGCTTTCCCGGCGCAGCCGAGCGAGAGCGATGTCAGGCCGCATACGATGCCGCATACGGCGAACAGTGTGCTTGTCTTCATGATGGGTCATGAAATAGGATGGAACCGGAGGGTTCCGGGCAGTAGGAGTGCTCGGAACCCTCTTGTCATCTGCCGTGCCTAGGCGGCTTTCTGAGCGAGATGACCAGCGCCGCCAGTGCGATGATGTTGCTTGTCACCGAGCTGATGGCGTTTACGATGTCCGTCCATTTCATGTTCACCTCCTTTCCTTTGTTGACATAAACTATTGTATCAAATATATATAAGTAATGCAAGCCAAAACACAAAAAACAGAGAAAAAATCAACGGATTGATAGACTTGATGCCACGCAAACGAAGGGGCAAGCATGGCCTACACGATCCGCCAATACCAGACGAAAAGCGGAAAAAGATACGAAGTCAGATACCGTAAGCCGGACGGCACGGACACCGGCAAACGCGGCTTCAAACGCAAAATGGACGCCGATGCCTGGGGCGCAGCGAACGTGACCACAGCTAAAAGCGTCGGCGCGTACATCGACCCGCAAGCCGGAAGACGCTTGGTCGAGGATTTTTGGGAGCCGTGGATAGCGGCGAAGAAGACCGAATCGAAAGCAGGCACCATCGACCTCATCGACCGCGTGTGGCGCATCCATGTCAAGCCTAAATGGGGATTGCGCGAAGTCCAGTCGATCACCCACGACGAAGTGCAGGTCTGGGTCAGCGAGCTGGCGGAAACAAAAAGCGCGAGTCTGACCAGACGCGCCTTTTTCACCCTCAAAGCGCTCATCAAAAAAGCCAAGAGCGATAAATGCATCCACGACAATCCATGCGAAGATATCGCTTTGCCCAGGATGATTCCGAAAAAGCATATTTATCTAAGCATCGGCCAATTGCTGGCTTTGGCGGACGCTTCCGGCTGGCATCGGCCCATCGTGCTCACGCTGGGCCTCTGTGGATTGCGTTGGGGCGAGCTGGTTGGATTGCAGGTCGGTGACGTCGATTTCGAGCGGCAGCGCATCCACGTCCTGCGCACTGTGTCCGAGATCAGGGACCACTTCGTGGTCGGCACCACGAAGACCGGCGAGACGCGCACGGTGATTTTCCCGAGTCTGCTCAGACCATGCCTTGAGGAGGCGTGCGCTGGCCGTCGGCCGTCAGATCTGCTTTTTCCTGACAGGCGCACAGGCTCGTATCTTCGGCGCGCGCATGGACGTTACCGTGGTGACTGGTTCTGTCGCGCGAAGCGCGCGGTCCTTGACGAGGATGCCGCCGCGTCGATGACGGTGCATGACCTGCGCCACACGTGCGCCTCGCTGCTGGTGCACGCCGGTGCGAACGTCAAGGCCGTGCAGCGGCAGCTTGGCCATAAATCGGCCGCCATGACCTTGGATGTGTACGCCGACCTGTTCGATGATGATCTGGATGCCGTGGGCGAGGCGATGAATGGCTTGCTGGTCAAGGCGATCGGCGAGGGGCGGAGTCTTGCCGCGTGACGTGGGCAAAATGTGGGCACGATGGCCTGATTGACGGTTCCAACCGTTGCCATCATTGGCGTTTCGTCGAGTCGCGCATGTACCTGCAAA
>OAVI01000086.1_pt1 | contig 46333 bp, 61 predicted proteins | sample 1476381 | NCBI WGS metagenome assembly OAVI01 (sample SAMEA2580083, study PRJEB22360) | human gut metagenome | biome: human gut; feature: human-associated habitat; material: faeces | place: Denmark | collected 2008/2010 | reverse complement strand
GACTGGGACGGTTGGAAAGCTCTTACTGAACGTCTTGGTGGTAAAGTTCAATTGGTTGGTGACGACTTCTTCGTAACTAACACTGCTTACCTTGAAAAAGGTATTGCAGAACACGCTGCTAACTCAATCCTTATCAAAGTTAACCAAATCGGTACTTTGACTGAAACTTTCGACGCTATCGAAATGGCGAAAGAAGCTGGATACACAGCAGTAGTATCACACCGTTCAGGTGAAACTGAAGATTCAACAATCGCTGATATCGCAGTTGCAACTAACGCTGGTCAAATCAAGACAGGTTCATTGTCACGTACTGACCGTATCGCTAAATACAACCAATTGCTTCGTATCGAAGACCAACTTGGTGAAGTTGCAGAATACCGTGGTTTGAAATCATTCTACAACTTGAAAAAATAAAACGTTGATTTAACAACGTTTCTAAGGACTCTAGGTTTAGCCTAGGGTTCTTTTTTTCTATTCAAGGGGCAAAGAGGGGGCAAGATTATTCGTGATGATATTATCTAAAATATTGACCGCTTGGTCTTTCATGTTCCTTGTGACATGGGTATAGATACTAGTAGTTACTTCCGAATCAGCATGCCCAACCCTATCCATGATGGTTTTTAGGGGCACATTGTTTTCAGCCAATATGCTTATCGTGGTATGTCTGAAAATGTGAGGGGATAGGTGCTTGTCAATAGGAGTTTTCAGTCTGGTATTGGCTCGTTGAAGTGATGCACTTAGGATTGTACTATGGATAGGTTTTCCAGTATTGGTCGTGAAAATCTTATCGCTATGATACCATTCTGGATTGGTTGATTCGCTTAACTCTTTCAATTCTAGTATCTGGTCAATAATTTCCATCTCACGATTGGTGAGGTAGGTAGTTCGATAACTAGCGACGGTTTTTGTTCCTTCGTTTTCCGGGATGTATCTGTTGAAAGAAGTGTGGATATCCAAGGAGCGTGTCTCTTTGTGGTAATCTGAAACTGTTAGACCAGCTAATTCACCAATCCGACAACCGTTTAGGAGCATAAACTCGCACGCTAGGGCATATCTCAATGTAATATCTTTCCGATAGAGTTCTTTCAGCAATCGGCTGTATTCGTCCGGTTCTAAGTATTTTTTCTTGGCAGTTTGTTGTTTCTCAAGTTTATTGGTCTTCTTTGGCAGTCGTGCCTTTCGTGACGGATTGTCAGTTATAAGTTGCTGATCCATAGCGTAATCGAAGAATGTATTTAATACGGTCTTAGCACGATATTTTTGGGAATCTGTCCAGTCTTCAGTGTCTAGCAGGGATTGGATAAGTCGGACGTTGATATTTGATAGGATTGTTCCTTGCTCTATAGTGTCAGATATTCTCTTAACGGATGCTGCAAGGCTCTTGATTGAGCTTAACTTAATCTGTTTTTGATGGAATTCCCACCACTCGTTGAAAGCACTATGGAATGATACATTAGTAGTGCTTGATGATTCTATTTTCTGGGCTATCTTATCATCCAGTAAGCGTTGAGCTTCTTTCTTTGCTCGATTTGAGCCACTGGATAGGGTAACAGATACCCGTTTCCATTTCTCAGTGTAAGTGTCCTTGTATCTTTCGAAATATTTATATTTTCCGTTTGGTAATTGTTCTACCCACATTGTATTTACCTCACTTTTTTGATAAAATGGGTACAGAAAAAAGAAAACACAACCTTTTTGGTTTGTTTTACTGTTAGTGTGTTTTCTGTTTTTCTGTGGTGCTAGCTCTATAATCTAACTTTGGCGAGGGAGATTATAGGGCTTTTCTATTGTCTTATTTAACCTTGACTTTCATTTCTCCATTGAGTTTTTGACTTGCAATTGCACTGCCATCATCCGCTTTAATGTGAAACATTGGATAGCGCTCATAATTGACGTTGTTGATCGCAGCCCAAACATTGAAAGCCTCATGTTCTTTGGCAAGCATGCCATCAGCGAATTTTTGTAAATCGGTTTTGTCATAGTATTTATAATCGACAGGCACCGACATATACAAAATGGTGTCTCGATTATAAAAACCGTATTGACTAATATCTACACCCTTTTCTGTCAAATCATTTTGGAAGTATTCAATAAAGCTAGCCATTTGATCAGCGGTAACATCTTTTGGCCCATCTGAAGAACTTGATTCTTTAGTTTCACTTTTAGATTCTTTTTCTTCGGAAGAACTCGATTCTTTTGAAGCTTTTTCCTCACGTTGTGGATTAGACAAATCTGAACTACTGCTGGTTTTAGTTTTGCCCTTAGTTTTGGCTTTCGGTTTAGATGAAGACGTTTGGACTGTCTTGACTGGTTCTGTTTCCGTTTTGGGTGCGATACCAGTGATTTCAAACACCTTACCAAGCACAGCCAAGCAGACAAGCACAACAACCCACTTTTGCCAGCGTTTTAAATTCTTCCATTTACTCAACATTTTTCAATCTCCTTTAGTTTCAAATATTCATGTTTTACGAATGTCTCATCACAAATCGTGGTGAGATTATATTTGTTCATAAAACGGACGTAATTAAAATCATCAAGATTTTCATTTTTTAGCAATTCATGGATCATATTTCTATTAGCTTGAGCTTCGTATTTCTCACGCAAACGCTCATAGTCTTTAGAGTTATGTTCTAAGTGCCCTAATTCATGCAGTAGGACCTTTAAACGTATTTCGGCGGGTAAATCCCTATTGATGTAAACCACACGGTTAACAGGGTCTAGGAATCCATCTCGTGGCCACTGGCTAGAATCAAACTCACAAAGAGACACGTTGAACTGCTTAAGTAATTCTTTTTCGGGCATAAAGCCTCCATCAGTGTATTTACTATCAAGTATCTTTTTGCTAAAATTTATATAGAGAGGGGTGATTTAGTTGTCATTTTTCAAACAAATAAAACGCAACAAGCAATCTATCAAAGACCAACACTTAAAAATTGCAGAACGTAATTTAAAGAATATGGCAGATAATCATGCCTTAATCAAGGACGGTCAGGCGAGACTGGAATCTAAGCAAAAGTCTTTTGAAAGCAGATATAGTCACTTTTTTTAATTCTCGTAATAAATAGCGATAGGACGAATTAAATAATCGCCACTTGATACCAAGCCGAATGAGTCAAGCATTATAGTAAGGATTGCCGTAGGTGCTTTTTTCAAAACTTCCATACTGTTAGCCATCATAGACAAGTCACTAGGTGTCTGTTCATCAAATGTAGATGAGCAGATACCTAGTATTTTTATTTGTCTTTCGCTGAGCTGCATAAGACCAAGTTGGGCAGTTGGGACCTTCATGAATTCCTTAGGCAAAACACTAATAGTATTTGATACTTTGGCCAAGTTAGAGGATGGAAATAACCTTTCGAAATAGGCTGACATTGACCTAATGGATTCTAAGTTATTCCAGCCGTTATGTGAAATCTTGTCTTTTAATTGCTCTTTCCTAGTGTTATTTTTTACTCTTTTGTATTCGGACTGAAGCTTTTTAAACTCGTCATATTCGGGAAGAATATCTTCAACTTCATCAAAAGTGGAGACGTTTTTTAAGTGTTCAAAGTCAAAGAAGTCAAGCTTCCCTACAACAAAGACAAAGTCGCCGTCTCGAAAGTCGGAGGATTTTAAAAGTTTGTCATTTTCCAATTCTTGAAGTAGCAAATCAAGAGAGTAATCATCTAATGCTGTCTCGATTAGATTTCTGTTTGATCGTGAGAAGACAATATTGTAATTTTCGTTCTCGATAGCTGAGTGATTAACGTCTGCCCTGATTAAAGTAGAAACCCCACCAGAAACAGAAGTTGCAGTTTGATCAAAACCGCCCTCTGCATTAGAGTCCGATTCACTGTTTTCATTAACCAATTTTGTGACCAACCCAGCGTTTTGCTGAGCGAGCAGAGAGTTAACTAAATTTGTGTCCAGATAGATTATCTCTTTCATCCTCAATCCCCCTTGCTGCTCATATAACCAGCGATGATGCCACGAATGGCACGTTTATCACTATCAGTTAGTGGTTTACCGTCGAACATCATGGCGTTGGCTATGATGTTATCGATGTCGTGGGCGTTGGGTTGTTGTGGTTCGTCCGTAACACCCCATTCAGCGAGCGTGTCCGGTGAAATTCCCAACAAATGACAGATTTTAAAGACGTTTTCAGCTTTTGCGTTCATGATACCACGTTCTAAAATAGAGCGAACAGTAGTATAAGAGATGCCGCTTTCTGTTGCAAAAGCTCTTACATTCCCGTATTTAGCTATAATCAGTTCCTTAATTCTTTCCTCAGCCTGCATTTTTTATAACCCTCATTTCTCTTTCTTTCTATATATTAACACAGAAAATCGTATAGGTAAATAAAAAAAGTAAAAAAAATCGTACTTTCTTGTTGACAGTGTACGAAAATTAGTATATACTTAAATCAAGCTTAAGGAAGGAGGAAATAAATGAAAAACATCGAAGAAGTTCGTAAGAACAAAGGCGTTACATTAGTGGATATCGCAGATTTGCTCGGAGTAGGCTATCGCACAGTCCGTGACAAAATCGATGGTGTTTCAGATTTCAAATTTGGCGAAACAGTGGCTATCAAAAAGGCGTTCTTCCCAGAATATGAATTAGAATACCTATTTAGCGAACGTGTCGAAGACTAAATTTTTTTAACCTAAATATACGAAAATTCGTATAGATTAGAAAGGAACAAACAATGAATGAACTAGAAAGAACAGCCCTCAATGAAATACTGAAGACTGTGACATATATTGCTGAGAAGTTGGATGAAATTGAAAAAATTTTAGAACCACAAGCAGAGATTAAAGACGAGATCATTGGAGCTTTATCTGCTGGCAAAGGAATCGTTGATTATGGTATAGGCTCTGCAAAAGGTGCTGTTGGCCCAAGGGCGCTCAACAACGACGAACGTCTTGCTGTGGGTTTGCCAGCGAATGAGCTTATGACCGGGGATTTAGGTGTTTAACAAAAAATTTCAATTATCTTTTGAACGGCTGGTTTATTTTCACGCTCAACAGCATCATGCCATGCGTTTAAAAATAGTTCAAAATCGGGTATTCCATACAGATTTGCTAATTTAGGTAATTCTGTAAAGAGTGCCGGAAACTCTCTAAAAATAGGGAGTAGCAGTGTTGCTAAGTATCTATTTTTAGGGCGGTCTGTAGAATTTCGGATAAGATGAATGATTTCGTCGGATTGATATTTTACTAATCTTTTGTGATTGAAGACTTCAATATCAAGTAGGCTTTCTTGGCTGTATTGCAAATATGGCATACTCCTTGAATGTTTATCCCATATGTTTTGATTTGAATATTCTTCTAAAAAATAATGAGCTGTCATTTCACAAATCACTTCCTCGAACCAAAACATCGTCCGCTGCTTAGAACTGGCATTAATGTAAAAATGGCACAACTCATGAGCTACTTGGTAAACGTTTCTGGCATAGAGGTCTGAACCTTCGGTTGATAAAAAAATGATGTGATTATCATCTTATTTGCTATATGAGGTAGATTAAGCATTATGAGTGGGTGGACACTCTTAGAGACACCATAGAAATAAAACCAATCTTTAGCATTAGGTAATTGAAATCTAAACATAATTTTTCTCCAATCATTTTTATTGTCTCTATTATACAAAATTTAGAAAGGGAAAGTAAATGCAAGAAATAACGTTATCTGACAATTTAGCGCAGATTGAATTGGAAATACAACACCACAAACAAATAGCTGGGCAATCGATTTGGGAAATTGGTAGACGATTAAAACATGTTAAAGAAAATGACCTGACACACGGGCAATTTCGGCAGTGGCACGAAAGTATCGGGATTGACAAAGACTTCGCTTATAAATCGATGAAGATTGTCGAAGAATTGCCAAATGTCGAAACGTTACGACATTTAGGGACAACTGCCCTACACCTCATCGCAACCCTTCCAGAGGAAGAAAAGCAAGAGCAAATCGAAAAGATTGAGCAAGGGGACACACCGACAGTCAGAGAACTGCAAGAGGTCAAACGAAAACTAAAACTCAAAGACCAAGCACTAGAAACGGTTAAAGGCGAGCTTGAGCGTGCTAAAGCAGTCAAACCGATTGAGAAAGTAATCGAAAAGGAAATCATCCCAGACGATTACAAGGCTACGCAAGACCTTAACAAGCAACTACTAGATAAAAACAAAGACCTAGCGGACGAACTCGATTCGGTCAAAAGAAGTTTGCGACTTAAAGAAGCGTCTTATGAAATGCTTGAAAAAGAAACCTCGGAAGCACTAGCTTTGAAAGAATCTATCGAACACTTGCGAGCTGATAAAGAGAAACTAGAAAACAGTGTTACTAACATCTTTACACTCAGCAACCTAGTATCAGAGTTCGAAGATTTCTTTGATAGCAAGATGGCACCGCTCAGATTCAAAACCCTTATCCAAGGGATTGGCAAGGATGCTCAGATTGAAAAACTCAGAGACATCTTGACGCTAACTGAAAACTGGTTAGAGGAAATGAATAAGATCGTTCCAGAGAATGGAAGAACAATCATAGAAGGAGAAATCATCAATGAGTAAAAAGAAAGATAAGAGAAAAGAAACCCTACTCGCTGAAACGGTTGAAATGCAGAAAAAACAAGCCATGAATCTTGTGGCACAAAGCACCGTTAACCAACAGCTTTTGGAAGAGGTTATCGGGATCAAGGAAGAAATGGACAGAAATGTTAAAAAGACAAATCAAAAGCTCACTGACATTGAGTTGCTTGTCGAAGAAGTTAACAAGAAAGTCCATATCGATGACGGTGAAGCAAGCAAGATTAAAAGCGTGGTCTTTAGTAAAGCTGGTGTTTTCGCAGATATGTACTTCAATGAGCAGAAAACACATCCTAGCGATAATCTGTTCGCTTTGAAGAAAGGTCAGTTTATCCGCTTGATGTACTCACGTTTGAAGAAAGCTTTCAACGTGACCAAGTACACCAACATCAAGCATGTTGACGCTAAAAATGCCGTCAAATTCTTGGAAAATCTATCTTACGACGATTTCACAAAATTTGAAATTCGTGAGACACCAAAACAAAAAGAGCTTATCGCTCTTGAAAACGGATTGAAAGAAATTGGGTGACGCTTATGGAAATCACCTACAAACCAGTCGGAGTTAACGAAACGGCTGAGTGGGGAGACTACGAACACCTCATGCAACGGTGGGAAGGTCTAGGGAAGTCAATGGCAAAGAACCTCATTCGAGAAATGAGGGATAACAAAGACTTTCGAGACTACGTATTCAACCCAACACACAAACTGGTATTCATCAACTATGAGGGTTTTAAATCCTTCATAGAATGGAAAACCAGAAACAGATTCAAATAACATTAACATCCCTGGCCGCACTAGAGAACTAGTGAGGTTAGGGAAAAGAAGAAAGGGATTAACAATGAAAAAACTATTTGCATGGCTTTGGAGCAAAAAACAACAAGAACCAGAATATTTCTTTGAGCCAGTATGGACACCACGAGAAATCAACGACCAGAAATATGAAGCACGCCAAAAACGTGAGCGTGAGTTACTAGCGAAATACGGAAACCGATAAGATCACTATCTTCAATCCGTAGCCACGGCCCCATCGTGGAGTGTATCTTATACCCATTTTCCCCAAAAATAACACTTTACTACCCACACAAAATCTTTCTAAAAAACATATTTACAAAGCGGTGGGGCTATGGGTGCGGATTGAAGCACTAAAAAAGCACAGGTAAGGGCCTGTGCAAGAAAAAAACATCTATACAAGGAGTATACCATGAAAACACTCAACACTCAAACAGTAGCTAAACCTGGATTCACTAAAAGCAAAGCATTTGGCTTGTGTGGCACACTTGCCATTGCCACAGCTCTATTGATTGGAGCTGGTCAAGTATCAGCGGACGAAACTACCGCACCAGTGGCGGATACACAGCCAGCGGTGTCTAACGTTTACACAGCGGATAACGCTGGTAACGTTACAGTTACACCTAGCGAAACAGCGGCACCAGTAGAATCTCAACCGATTGCAGAAGCACCAGCAACAACTACAGAAGTAGCTCAACCAGTAGCTGAAACCCCAGCGGCACCTACTACAGTTACTAAAACGGGCGACACAATCAACGTTGAAAACCCAAACGTTGAGGTTACTTTCCCGAACGGTAACGGAAAGTATAGCCCGTTCGAGGTTGAGTATAAAGACATTAAAATCCCGGATGATGTTCCGGTGAATGAGGGGGACAAAGTTACTTTTGACTTGCCCGAAGAAGTGAAATTCCAAACCTCTTACGAGTTTGATGTGCACAATCCAGATAAAGCAGTGGTTGGGAAAGCTACAGCGGATGCTACCACTAACAAGGTGACAACTGTATTCAATGACTATTTCAAATCACACCCTTTGAATAAGATCATGAACTTGAAACTAGATGCAAGCTGGACGGACAAAGTTGAAAGCGGTAAACCAGTAAATGTTAATTTTAACGGTACAGTCGTATCTGCAACTATCGGCAAAGAACAAGTCATCGGTAAAGATGAGTTGCTTGCAAAATGGGGATCACAAGATAAAGATGATCCAACAGTGATTAACTGGACTGCTCGTGTTAATTACGCTAAGAGAGTGCTCAACTATGTGACTATCATTGATGAAATGTCAGAGAATCAAAAGTTAGTTGATAACTACTTTGAAATTAAAAACATTGAAAGTGTTGATCCGTGGATTGACAAAGGCTCAGCTATGGACTTAGTTAAGTCTATCAGTAAGTCAGATCGTGGCTTTACTATCAAGATGGATCGCTTGGATCACATGATCTACATCAACTATAAGACTAAGCTTGTTAACGCTGTCAAGGACTCAGTTAACCCAACGAACAAAATTGAGTTGAAAGCAGAAACAGATGGAGCTACTTCGTATAGCTATGTGCAACTCGTAGGAGGAAAGGGTGATGCGAGCGGTGAAAATAAACCAGAGCCAACTTTTGAAAATCCTCGTGAAGCTCCAAAGGTGGAAATTCCAGAGTTTCAAGGTGGCATTCCGGGCATTCCGGAAGAACGTGAGCTTCCACCGTTTGAAGGTGGAGTAATTCCAAATGATGCACCTATCTATGATAAGCCATCAATCGACATCAACGATGTTATGCCACCAGCACCAGTCGTAGAGATTCCTGAATGGCATGGCGGAACTACTCCATTCGATGCACCTAGCATTGATAAGCCAGAATGGTCTGGAGGTGTCGTACCATTTGATGCACCAGTTTTGGACTTGCCAGAATTGGAAATTCCAGTAGAGCCAGAAAAACCAGTAACACCGACACAAAATAAACCTCAAAAACCTAGCACGCCAGCGGAGCGTTCTAATGGCAAAGCGGCACAATCTGTCGCAGTATCCTACAACCTCGCACCAGCGAGCAAAGAGGTACCAAAAACAGCCGTTTATGGTGGTACTCTACCAAGTACCGGCGAGAAAGAGGGCATCGCTAGCACTTTGGGATTGGTAGTAATTGCTGCTGGTATCACAGCTCTAACTCTTGGATTTAAGAAATATAACGAAGACAAATAATTAAATAATTAGCAGTGGTGGGTGGGTAGGCATTAAAAAGGTGATAAATGGCTAAAACAAAAACTAAAGTTTATTTTTGGCTCAAATTCGATAAAAAATTTTTTGACAACTTATTTATCAAGCGTCTGAAAAGTGTTAGCGGTGGCTACGCAATGACCGTGATCTATATCAGACTAATGCTTGAGAGTTTAGAAACTGATTGCATTCTGTATTATGAAGGTTACTTTGACAATCTAATTCAAGAGCTGGCACTTAAGCTAGACGTTAGCGAGGACGATGTTAGCATGACGATAGCCTACTTTACTAAATGCGGACTTATCCAAATTGACACAGACGGAAATGCTAAGTTCCCACAAGCTGAAGCCTTACTTGAACAAGAAACAAACTGGGCACAATATAAGCGAAAAGATCGTAAAGTTGGACAAATTCCAACCAAATTGGACGATGTCCAACCGATGTCCAACCAGTGTCCAACAGAGATAGAGAAAGAGATAGAGAAAGAGATAGAGAAAGAGATAGAGAAAGAGATAGAGTTAAAACAAGAGTTAAACCTAGATATAAAGACAGAAGTAGAAGCAGAGAATAGAAAGATATCTTCTGCTACTGCTGATAAATCTAACTTCAATATCTTTGAACACTATCAAGAAAGAATTGGGCTATTGGATGGTTTTCAACTTCAACAACTAGAGGGCTATCAAGTTATCGATGGACTTGAACCAGAGTTAATCAAGATAGCCATTGATAAAGCAGCCGACAACTCCAAACGCTCTTTCGGGTATGTCAACTCTATTTTGAAATCGTGGGCACAGAATGGAATTAAGACCGTAGCTCAACAAAAAGAGGAACAGAACAATTACGCTTCAAACAAGCCAAACAGTGATAAGCCTAAGTTTGGCCCAGCATGTAGCAAATACTAGAGGTAATGCTTATGAGTTTAGAGCAAACAGCCAAACAAATGCGAAGGCAATACATGAAGCCTAGCGATAAATACTGCGAAAAGCACCAACGGCATTATGTCACGATTCAGTTTCCGAACTCAAAACCCTATACAGTGTGTGAGCTGTGCCATAGGGAAGAACAAGATCAACAGAATGCTATCAAAGCACAAGAGCAGTACGAACGTGAGCAAGAGCAAAAACGCTTATACTTTCTCAAAGATTTCAGTCTGCTTGATGATGATTTGAAAAACGCTAGCTTTGACAATTACAAGGCAGCGACCAGAGAGCAGAAAGAGGACTTGAAAAACGTTAGAAGCCAGCTCAAAGGCTATCTTGACGGTCAAGACTACAACATTGTGCTTATCGGAGATACTGGAGTCGGGAAAAGCCATCTAGCTTATTCAGCACTCAAAGCCTTGTCGGATCACACGAAAAAAATGGGGCTATTCATCAACGTGGTTGACCTATTAGCCAAAATAAAAGAAGATTTCAGCCTTGAAGCTGAATATATCAGACGCATATCTGAAGCTGAATGGCTAGTGCTCGACGATTTAGGGACTGAAAAAGTGACAGAGTGGTCTAATGGCATCTTGTACAGTATTTTGAACAAGCGTACCAAGACTATTATCACAACCAACTTAAGCCCACGGGATATCATGGGCACTTATGGCAAGCGTGTCTATTCTAGGGTTTTCAAAAAGACAGGACTTGGAACGACGAATGAACACGTTTATCAATTCAAGACACAACAAGACAAGAGGATGATGCTTTGACGGAAAAAGAAGTAAAACTAAAACTCTTTGAGGACTACGAGCGTATTCACGGCCTTGTATTCTCGAAAGAGCATAAGCAGAAAATGATGGATGATTTAGATTTGTATTCATTCATCGAGAAAATTAATGAATATATGTATTTCGCTAAGAAATCGACGCAGATTTTTAGCGTACACTAGAAAACCCCAAGGGAGATAAAAACATGACAAATCAACTACAAACACAAAACAAAAGGGATATTTCAACAGATACAAGCGCTTGGACGTTTCAAGATATTAAACGCTACTACGACCCACAAGATTTATTGACAGAAAAACAAGTTGGGCAAGCTTTATCGCTGATCAAAGGCCGTAACCTCAACCCATTGCTAAACGAGGTCTATATCGTAGCTTACAAAAAGAAAAATGGTGTGGCTGAATTTAGCTTAATTGTCTCAAAAGAAGCATTCTTGAAGCGTGCAGCACAAAACCCAAACTATGAAGGCTTTGAAGCCGGAGTGGTAGTTGTTGACGATTCTGGTGATATGGTAGAGCGGAAAGGGGCGCTGCTGCTACCTAACGACACGCTCGTCGGTGGCTGGGCAAGAGTTTACCGCAAGAATTTCAAGGTTCCTGTAGAGGTTTTCGTTAGTCGTGAAGAATACGATAAAAAGCAAAGCACTTGGAACGCTATGCCAGCTACCATGATTAGAAAAACCGCTCTTGTCAATGCCTTACGTGAAGCTTTCCCAGAGGATTTAGGAAATATGTACACTGAGGATGACGGTGGTGAAACATTCGACAGAATCAAGGATGTAACGCCACAAGAGACACAAGAGGATGTTAGAGCTCGTAAGCTGGCGCAAATCGAACAAATGAAGCAAGAACAAACGCATTTCCAACAAACAAGTGAAAGCAATTCTCAACCGGTTGCCAATTCACAAAACGAGCCAGTTCAAGGCGAACTTCTCGACTATTAACGAGGTGTGAACAATGCAAGAATTACAAGTTAATATTGAACAAGCCAAAGTTGAAATTGTAGGGCAAGAGGTTTTTGAAAAAGGCATTGCTGATGTAGTTGCTAAGTATCAAAATTACACAGTCACTGCTGGCACTATCAAAGACGACAAGAGAGTTTTGGCTGAATTACGAAAATTAACCAAGCAAATTTCAGACGAACGTATCAAAATCAAGAATGAGTTATCAAAACCAGCGACGGATTTTGAAAAATACATCAAAGAAACAGAGAAACCTCTTAAAAACATTATCAACCAAATTGCAAATGATGTGAAAGAGTTCGAAAATCATCAAAAAGCACTGAGATTGGACACGGTTAAAAGTTATTTAGCTAACAAAGCCAGCGAATATATGATTGACCCTCGCATTTTTGACGGAAAAGCAACGGAATACCTCAAAAATGGCGATTTTATGGCGGACGGTGTAACTCTTAAAAAAGCGACTATGAAGGCATTAGACGACATGGTTACTTTTGAATATCAAAAACAAGAGGAATTTAAAAAAGCCACTCAATCCATATCTGGACTTTGTTCAGAGTACGGAATGACCGACCAACCGTATATCCGTATGCTTCAAAATCTGACATTAGCAGAGGTGTTAGATCAGATTCGTTCAGACCATGCTTTTGAATTACAAAAACAAGAAGCTGAACGCAAAAGACAAGAACAAGAAGCACTACGACAAGCTGAATTACAAAATCAAAAAGAAAAAATAGTAGAAACAACACCAACGGCATTAGTTGTTGATTCAGAAACAGGCGAAATTATCGAAAACACGCCAACAATTGAAGAAGCTAACGTTCCAGAACCAAAACGTTATCGCCAAAAAATGACACTTGAAGTCTACTTTGAAGATTCAGACGATAAAGACAGATTTAAACGTTTACTTAGCGAAAACGGTTGGGAATACAAACAAAACTACACTGTCAGCGGCTATCAAAACATAGCCAGTATGACCGAAGAAGAATTGAAAATACATCTAAATTAATGTCAAGACAAAAATCTAAACCCACGCTGGACGACTTCATCGTGAATAGAGAAAAGGAGAAAAATTATGTTAAATTCGGTCTGCCTTGTTGGTCGCCTAACCCGTGACCCCGAACTTAAATATACAGGTAACAATATCGCAGTAGCATCTTTCAGCCTTGCGGTTAACCGTACCTTTAAGGACGCTAACGGCGAACGTGAAACGGACTTTATCAACTGTGTTATCTGGCGTCAGCAAGCTGAGAATTTGGCTAACTGGGCTAAGAAAGGCGCATTGATTGGAATTACTGGACGTATTCAGACACGTAGCTACGAGAATCAGCAAGGTCAACGTGTGTATGTAACCGAGGTTGTCGCTGAAAACTTCCAAATGCTGGAAAGCCGAGTGGCGCGTGAAGGTGGCAGCGCAAACCAAGGCAACACATCGGGAGCGTTTGGTAATGGCAACGGGTATGCAGGGCCTTACGGTCAGCAAGCACCACAACAGCAAGGGCCAAACTTTGCAAGAGATAGCAGCCCATACGGTAATTCAAACCCTATGGATATCAGCAGTGACGATTTACCCTTCTAATTTGGTGAAAACATGAAAATGATTTTAAACATCGAGCCTAAACCACAAACGAGGCCACGATTTAGCAAATTTGGAACTTATGAAGACCCTAAAATGAAGGCTTGGAGACGTCAGTGCTCGCAACTTATCGAGCAAGAATATGACGGACAATTCTTTGACGGCCCGATTATGGTTGATGTCACCTTTTACATGAAAGCACCGCTGAGCGTATCAAAAAAGCCCACGCCAAAAGCTAGAGCTAAAACGTGGGATACATTCAAGAAATTCATGTCCGAAATGCTTTGGCATGCTAAAATTCCAGACGTTGATAATCTGGTCAAATCGCTCTTTGACAGTATTTCAAAAGCTGGTTACAACAAAGTTGATAAGAAGGGTATCGTGTGGACGGATGACAGTATTGTTTGCGATTTAAGAGCTCGCAAGAAGTACAGTCCTAACCCACGCATTGAATTTGAAATCAAGGAGCTCAAATGAATAGCAAATATAAGGACAAGTTGGTTGGTGTATACGCACCGGGCAACTATGGGCATACAAGCGTATTAGATCAGACCCAAGAGTTTTCAAGATGGTTTCGGTCTAACCGCAAGGACATGGAACTTATCAGCATTAAGTTGGGCATCGACGTTAAGAAGCTCAATCGGATTCTAACACTAGAGCAGTTACCGGACGAAGAATTATTAAGAAAGATGGTCGAATTATGCAAGTAAAGGAATATGCCTTATACAAAGGTGAGGAATTACTGGCGATGGGTACCAAACGTGAAATCGCTGAACAATTGGGTGCGTCAGTAAATAGTGTTAGTCACTACGGGACGCCAGTATACGCTCGTAGAACCAGTGAAAACGGAAGGAGATTAGTAAAGCTATGAAATATAAAGTTATCGTGTACTACGACAATATGCCAGACAGTGAGCATATTTTCAATAACAAGAATGAAGCAATCAACGAGCTACATCGCTTACGAGGTGTTGAATATCGTAATTCAAGAATGTATACAGTGGAGATGGTGGAATGTGATGAATGAGTTAGATTACGTAAAAAGCATGTTCGATAAATACATTTCCGAGTGTGAAAATCTTTCTAAAGAACCACCGAACAGGTGGACGGCATCGGCAGCAAATAAGTCTAAAATCAAACGTCTAGGGATTGAGCTTAGACAAGAAATGATTGACTTGGAACGAAAATATTATGTGTGAGGTGGAAACATGAACAAATTAAGTAAAATGGCAATTATTGCTGTAAGTGGTTTATTATTTTTAACTGGTTGCTCAGAGGCAAATAGAGTATCTGAAAATTTATCTACGGAGTCGGATAACTTTAATGTTGTTCGAAAAGTAACGGTGATTGATGCTATTACAAATGACGTAATGTTCCAAATGAGCGGTAGGATGTCCATCAAGGCTGATACTCATGATAAACAACTTGAAATTGTTGTAGAAAACGGTAAGAACAAATATCAAAAGCATATTATCGGTTTGTCAGATAATGTCTCTTATGTAGTAGAAGATGTTGAAGTACCGAATGTTTCAAAATACAAATATGAGATCAATTACAACCCTAAAATGTGGGTGCCTGTAAAACTTAAAAATGTTGATTAAGGGAGAAAGTAGAATGACAAAAGATGAAGCAGTACAGAAATTAGCAACAGTGGGACGTCTTTCAATAGCCCACGCTGAGGATTTATATGATTCATTCTTCCCTAAACCAGTAGTGCCGCAGTACGTGGCGGATTGGTATGAGGAACACAAGAATAGACTAGATTTCGACTTATGGGAGTACCTTGTCGATTGGAGTTATCAAAAGCCTAGCGACTTCAAAGATTGGATGGCTAGAGATGGCAAGGCTGAGCCGGTAATCATCCTCGTCAACATGCACCAGTTTGGCTACGAGGTCGAGAAAGAGCCTAGATATACGGTTCGGATTAAAGGGGTTGATGGATACGCTACTCACCTTAATCAAAACTTAGACAATCACGAATGGTTTTTTGCATCAGATGACGATATTAAAGGCTATAGAATCAAGCACACCCGCAAAGAGCTTGAAACGAACGGTTTTGGATGGGTATTTAACTGCGAGGGTATTCAAATCGAGGAGGTGGAATAGGTGAACAGACTTAAAGAATTAAGAAAGTCACGAAAAATGACGAGAGTGGAGCTAGCCGAAAAACTCGGAGTCACAAAGCTAACCATTCTTAATTGGGAACACGGTACCCATGAAATCAAAGGAAGTAACGCTAAGAAGTTAGCTGATCTCTTCGATGTATCAATCCCTCATTTGCTTGGCTATGATACTGGTAACACATTCTCAGATTTAATTACTAGAATCAACCAATGGGCAGACGAACGAAACCTTAAGCAAGCTGACCCTAAAATTCAGTGGATGCGTATTACTGAGGAAGTCGGAGAAATTCGAGATGTACTCTTGAAACCAACGAAATTCACAGAGCCGCAAGCAGCACTTAAGGATGCAATCGGTGACACGCTGGTAACGATTATCGTGCTAGCACATCAATTAGACCTTGATGTAACTGAGTGTCTAAGTGTTGCTTACGAGGAAATTAAGAACAGGAAAGGAAAGATGGTGAATGGGACGTTCCTCAAGGAGGAAGACCTTTGAGAATGATTGTTTGGGCACTGTTTGACAGTGGGAATGGATCATATACCAAGGGCGTTAAGAAATTAGATAAAGATATTGAAATCTACCCAATAGGTATTGATATTGAAAAGAAGAACAACCACTTCATCAATCTAAACCTAGCTGACTACAGTCGTTTGTTTGGGAATAACACTCTTTTCGACACGTTGGACAAATTGCCTAAACCAGATTTAATCATTGCTAGCCCACCATGCGAAAGCTGGTCTAATGCGAGTGCTATGGATAGAGGTAATGCGTGTTGGAAACAAGAGCAAGGTGATTCTTTATTTCAACCACAAGAGCCATTGTCAATATTTACCATTCGAGATCATAAAGATTATGACAGATATCAATTTTATCCCAATAAGCAACTCATGAAACGCATTAATGGTGAATTGTGTGTGTTCAATACAGTTGAAATCATTAAACGATATAAGCCAAAATATTGGATCATAGAGAATCCAGCTCATGGCAGAATTTGGCAATACATCGAGAGAGTGCTAGGTTTCGAAATCCCATTTGAAAATCATACGAGGTACAACAACTATGATGATTATCCGATTTCTAAACCAACCCGTTTTTCTGGGAACATTGAACTGAATTTAAAAAACGAAAAGAAACCAAATGACATCAAATTTCAAGATTGGACGAAATCTTATAATGAGAGGTCAAATATTCCTCAAAGTTTGGTTTGTGAGATTTTCGAAAAAGTATATAAGGAGTTTATGAGTGAAACATAAAGATTTAACGATAGCGACAGTATTACTACTGGTCTCACTGGCCATTAATGTGACTACTGTTCTACGAGTGGTCAATAGACCTATCGAGACCGTGGTAATCCATAAGGCTGATAATGCCGTTGAATTACACGGCAAGGTCACTGGGAAATCCATGATCGGGAAACTCTACACTATCGATTGCGGGGCCTATGGTAAGTTTCTGGTAAGCAAGGAACAATACGATGCGGTAAACGTTGGGGATGACATTCCGAGCTATTTAAGGGGTAGAGGCTCATGAGCGTGAGATACAAATATTCCGGACTGACCAAGGAGCTATATCAACGGCTGGTCAGTGAGCATGCGGCACTGAGAGAGACGTACAAAAAAGGCTCTTATAAGCAGTTCTTTCAAGAGGTCAAGCAGTGCGATGAGTTACAGGCTCGCATCATTTACCAAGCGTTTAATAGTGCAGTCGTTGAGCGTGCGAGAATCTCACCAGCGACTGTCGACAGACTAGAAGGCATTATCTCCGATGAATTATTCGGCGACATTCAAGATTATCTGTCTACTAATTACACAAGAGGGAAAAACACTAAACCAGTGTTGGATAAAATCAATGCAGGATTGCCAGAGCACCTTTTCAAGCGGTTCCGTGAAGAAGTGGAAGAACTACGCAAGGAACACCCTAACAATCTAAACAGTTATATTAGAGACGTCAAGGACTGCGACCAGAAAAATGCTAACAGAACCCAAAACGCCCTCAATCAGTGCTATGTGGAAAAATCTGCACTAACGCCTTTGAAGGCTATTCAAATGGAAGGGCTACTTTCAAGAGAGTTATTCAGCGAGATTATTGATTTTGTCTTCAATAACTATGAGTGGGCCGAGAGATTAGACAATGAAGTTGATCGCATCATTCTTAAATATAGAACTAAAGGCAAGGTAGGTCGTGAGAAGACCACGGTCAGAAAAGCCTTATATAAAGCCTATGCTCTAGGCGTGTAGCTAGAACGGTTTAAGAGGGTTCGACTCCCTCGCTAGCTATTACCAGTCAATCTATATACGGAAAAGAGGAATCCTTTATTTTTTTCATTCAAATCAAGCTGAAGCGTGACTGGTCGTGGATGCTACCAAAATCCAGTAAATAATAAGTTATAGAATCGAGGAACCTTTTTATTTCTTTGTTTACAAATCCAAAGCGCATTACTGGTGGCGTGATTATTCAAGGCTTATGCCTGCAATGCGGAAACTGGATAAAATTTCCATAATTCTACTACTTTATTCTTGAAAAGGAGAAATATCTCCGATAACGATTTTATCTATCGCAGGCTGTCAAGGGTTCGACTCCTTTGCCAGTCATTGTCTGTCAAAACACTAAAAATAAAATGGATATAGGTTTTTAGTGGCTTGGACACTTTTTTAACACTTTTTCGACACGAGCAAGCTGACAGACCTTGCTCAAAACAAACCCAGCAAATTTAAGAAAAAAGGATGTGAAAAACCCTCTTTCTTATCGATGTCGCATTACTAAAAAAAGCCAAAGACCTTGCTGGTGTCTTGGCTAGAAAGGAGGCGATAAAAGGCCCAGAACAAATACATCAATCTTTTCATAAATCTCTTAATGTCTTTGGGCTAAAATAAAAAAGACCGACACGATGGCCGGCACTCTTTGAAAGTCAACACTACTATTATACCAAAGAGGATAGAACAATGCTATTGCCGGAAATTGATGAGAAAGCAACTATCAGAGGTTGCAAGCGAAAACTTCGAGAATATCCAAGATGGCGAGAGATAGCACACGATAGCGCTGAGCAGAAGATTACACAAGAGTTCACGTTCATGCCCAGAGGTGGCAGCGGAGTGAGCAGACCAGTGGAAAATATCGCAGTTAGGCGTGTCGATGCTATGAACGAGCTAGAAGCCATAGAACAAGCAGTTAGCGGGCTATATCGTCCAGACTATCGCAGAATACTGATAGAGAAATATCTAGCTTATCCACCTAAACCAAACTGGCAAATCGCCCAAGCAATCGGTTTTGAGAGGACGGCTTTTCAAGAATTACTAAATAATGCTATCCTAGCTTTTGCAGAATTGTACAGAAATGGTCAATTAGTTGTAGAACGTTGAGATTTCGGTATTTTGACGGATAAAGCACGGTATCTTACAAGTGTTCAAAGTGGTATTATTATATTATCGAAGAAAAACGGAGACAACTCATTTTGTGGGTTGTCTTTTTTATGCACAAAAATCTAGCGATGAAGGAGGTGGACATATTGGGCTAAATCAACGACAGAAATTATTTGCCAGCGAGTATATCAAGTTGGGCAATGGAACGCAGGCAGCAATTAACGCAGGATATAGTCCGAGAACATCGGGCGCACAAGCTGAGAAATTGCTGAAAAAAGCTGAAATAAAACGCTTTATCCAAGCCGAAGTTGAGAAAATGCACGATGAGAATATCATGGATGCAAAAGAAGCCTTGTCCATTCTATCCGACATTGCTAGAGGAAAACGAGACGAAGAAGTCTTGATGATGAATCCGCTGACTGGTGAAGTTGAAAGGTTGATGAAGAAGGCTGATAACAACACGGTTATCAAAGCGATTACTGAAATCTTGAAACGTTATCCAACCGCTAAACAAGCCGAGAAATTGCAACTTGAGATTGAGAAGCTTAAGTCACAAATCGGTGGTGATGAGGGACAAGATGAGAAAATTGCTGGTTTCCTCGATATCATCAAAGGAGCGGTAAGCAATGGACTTGAGTAAGCTCTATACCAAACGGCAGTTAGATGTGTTGCACTATATCTGGAATCATGATTGGTTTATATGTGGACTCCACGGTGCTAAACGTGCAGGTAAGACAGTAGTCAATAATGATACGTTTGTAACCGAGTTGAGCCGTGTTAGGAAGATTGCTGACCGTCTAGGAGTGGATGAACCTATTTACATCTTAGCGGGTACATCGTCAACGTCGATACAAAATAACGTGTTGCAAGAACTTTATAATAAATACGGTTTCGAGCCTAAATATGATAAACATGGCTCTTTCGTTTTTTGTGGTGTAAAGGTTGTGCAAGTCTACACTGGCTCTATATCTGGGCTTAAGCGTGCCCGTGGTTTCACGGCTTTTGGGGCTTACGTCAACGAGGCGTCACTAGCGAATGAGATTGTTTTTAAAGAAATTATCTCACGCTGTTCTGGTGAGGGTGCCCGTGTCGTTTGGGATAGTAACCCAGACAATCCGAATCATTGGCTTAATCGAGACTACATTGGCAAGAACGATGGCAAGATTATTGATTTTAGCTTCAAGCTCGATGATAACACTTTCTTATCGAAACGCTACATTGACTCTATCAAGGCAGCAACGCCAAAGGGGAAATTTTACGATAGAGATATCTTAGGGCTTTGGAGTGTGGCGGAGGGCGCCATCTACGCTGATTACGATAGCAAGATACACGTAGTTGATGAATTGCCAGACATGAAACGTTATTTTGGTGGCATTGACTGGGGGTATACTCACTACGGTTCTATCGTGGTAGTCGGTGAAGGTGTAGATAACAACTTTTACCTTGTCGATGGCGTAGCAGCGCAATTCAAAGAGATAGATTGGTGGGTAGAGCAAGCTAGGAAACTAACTGACATCTACGGTAACATGCCATTCTATGCTGATAGCGCCCGCCCAGAGCACGTAGCAAGGTTTGAGAACGAGGGGTTTGACATCAGCAACGCTAACAAGTCGGTGATAGCCGGTATCGAGCTTATCGCTAAAATGTTTAAAGAACACAGATTATACGTTAAACGAGGCTTTGTACCTCGTTTTTTTGATGAAATATTCCAGTACCGTTGGAAAGAAAACAGCACGAAAGATGAACCGTTAAAAGAATTTGATGACGTGCTGGATAGTGTGAGATACGCTATATATTCTGATTTCGTCATCGGTAGCACAGAAAGAGCAAGTTATGATGACTTGCTAAATATGTTTAGTTAGGAGGAATGATGGAACGAACACTATTTACAGATAGCACCGGTCAAGACAGAGTTTTAAACTTGCGTTTCCATCGAGGGTCTCGCATTCGCTATCGTGCTGATAGCCTTGAAGAACTCATGGCTGGTAATTGGGAATTGCTGAAACACTTCATCAATCACCACAAATTGAGACAAGCTCCACGCATTCAAGAGCTTATGGACTATGCAAGAGGTGAAAACCACGACGTTCTTAAATCTGGGCGTCGTAAGGATAAGGAAATGGCGGACAAACGAGCCGTACACAACTACGGCCGTATGATTAGCAAGTTTAAAACGGGCTATTTAGCCGGCAATCCTATCCGTGTCGAATACGATGATAACAACGATCACTCGCAAAACGATGAAGCAATTAAACGCATTGGTCGAATCAACGATATCGACACACATAATAGAACGCTTATCAGAGACTTGTCGCAAACCGGTAGGGCTTACGAGCTTATCTATCGAAGTGAGTACGATGAAACACGCATCAAACGCCTTAATCCGCTAGATACGTTTGTGATTTACGACAACTCACTGGAAGATAACTCAATCGCAGCCGTTAGATATTACAAGCGTGGGTCTCTTGAGAGCGCTAAAGAGGTTGTGGAAGTTTACACAGCTGAATATATCTATACGCTTGACGTGTCAGATAGTTTCAGTGAAATCTCGGTGACAGCTCACGCATTCGGTACTGTACCGATTACAGAATTTCTAAACAACGTAGATGGTATCGGTGATTATGAGACTGAGCTTTATCTCATTGACTTGTACGACAGTGCAGAATCCGACACAGCGAATCACATGAGTGATATGGCTGACGCTATCCTTGCTATTTACGGGGACCTTGCCTTGCCTCAAGGTATGAAGGCTAGCGATATGAAGCGTACTCGTTTAATGCAGCTTAAACCGCCTAAATCGGCGGATGGCAAAGAGGGTGCGGTTAAAGCTGAATACCTCACGAAGGCTTACGACGTGACTGGTGTTGAAGCATATAAGACACGCTTAAACAAGGATATCCATGTATTTACCAACACACCCGATATGTCAGACACTAATTTCAGCGGAAATACGTCTGGTGAGGCATTAAAATACAAATTATTTGGGTTAGATCAAGACAGAATCGACACGCAATCTCAATTCACAAAAGGATTGAAACGCCGCTATCGTCTTGCTGCTCGCATTGGCTCGTTGGTTAACGAATTTAAGGATTTTGACGAAAGTCTCTTGAATATCATCTTCACGCCTAACCTACCTCGTTCGCTTGCTGAACAAGTTGAAGTATTGGCTGGTTTAGGTGGTCAAGTATCACAAGAAACAGCCTTGAGCTTGTCTGGTTTGGTCGAAAGTCCAGTCGAGGAACTCGACAGAATGAACAGAGAGGTGTCTGAAATCGATATTAAGGGATATTCTAGCGATTTTAATAATCACATAGGCAACTATACAGACGATTCTGCGAGGGTTGATGTATGACATATTGGTCAGAGCGTGCCCAACGTGAGAGAGAGCGAGCTGACAAAAAGACGGAAAAAGAGTTTAAAAAAGAACTCGAAGACCTATACCGCATGGAATTAGGTCAGCTGCGCAAAGAGTTGGATGCTTATATCCAGAATTTCGCTGAAAAGAATGGGCTAGCTGTTGAAGACGCTAAGAAACGAGCTAACGAATTCGATATTAAAGGTTTTGAGAGCAAAGCTAGACGCTATGTTGTTGAGAAAAATTTCAGTGCTACGGCTAACGAGGAGTTGAGAAATTACAACTTCTCGATGTCAGTAGGTAGGCGTGAGCTACTTATCCAACAGTTAGAGCTTGAATTGATGTCGCTTGCTGAAGGTGAAGAAAAGCTTATACGTGAGTATCTAAACACCGCTTACAAAGCAGAGATGGCAAGAGGTAGCTTGTTAGATCAGAGCGTGCTAAAGGGTAATATCTTAGCTCATGCAATGGAAACGGCAGTTAACGCTAACTTCGAGGGGGCTAAATGGTCAGAGCGTATCTGGGGCAGAAATGAGCAGTTAAGACAGTTAGTTAGGACTGAGGTAACAAGGGCTTTAATTCGTGGTGACAACGGCTTGACGATTGCAAGGCGTATCAAAAAACACATGGATGTATCACGCGCCAATGCAGAACGCTTGGGTATTACGGAACATGCTAGAGTCCAGACGTTAGCACAGCAAGACATCATGAAAGAAAATGGCTTTGAGTATTTCAAACTCATGCCAGAAAGTCGAGCGTGTTCGATTTGCAAAGGTATCGGTGAGGAGACGGAAAAGAATCCTGTCAGAATCGCTGATATGGAAATCGGAAAGAATGCGCCGCCTATTCACCCTTACTGCCGATGTGCAGTAGCTGAGGTGGAATAGTGCACCATGTTTTCAAGAAACCGTAGGGGGCGAGCCTCTAATGGTGCATAGGGCTATTTTAAGCCCTAAATAAACATTACTACCGTGGCTTATAGATAAATGCACCGAACATGACTAGATAGGGCGTAGCTAGCCTTATCGTGGCTTGGAAGGTGCATTTTTTATGAGACTAGATAGGAGAACAAAATGGAAACAGATAACACAACAGTCGAGACGGTCGAAACTACAGAAGTAAGCCATGACGTTGATAACAATCAACCGAGCGACTTCCAAGCGCCGCAATCACAGTCAGAACTGGATAGTATTGTTAACAAGGCAGTCCAAACTGCTTTGAAGAATCAAAAAAAGGGCGAAGAAACACGAGTGAATGAAGCTATCGCCAAAGCATTGCAAAAAGAACAAGACTATTCAAAATTATCTGCTGCTGAGCGTGCGAGCAAGGAGTTTGAAGACCAAAAAGCAGAATTTGAAAAGCAAGTAGCACAATTTGAATTTGAAAAATTGAATATGGCAGTTAAAGAAGATCTTGTTTCTAAAGGTTTACCAGTCGAATTGGCTAATATGTTTAGCCATGCTGAGAATGCCGCTGAGGCTCTTAAAATGGTCGGTACGTTTGAGAAAGTCTTCAACGATGCCGTTGCTAATCAAGTCAAAGCTACTATCCGCCAAAACTCGCCTAAAGCTGCAAGCATTGGTGATACTCAAACGGACAATTTTGGGGCTCAACTTGCTAAGTCTACGAGCGTTACGGCTGCTCGTTTTATCTAAAACAGAAAGGAAAACTTTAAATGTCAACAACTAAAATCTTTGACACTTCAAACATCGTTCGCTCATTGCCTTACAAGGCAGTAGCGGCAACAGTAGACAAAACTTATGATGGCGTATTGGTAGATGGTAAGAAATACATCAAAGCAGGTACTTTGGTTGCTGGTAAAGATGGCTCAATTTTTGATGATCGCACAAAAGCCGTTGTGGAAAACAAAACAGCACCAGAGGGGATTGTCCTCTATGATGTAGACTTGACAATCGAGAACGCTGTATCAGTGCTCTATGCTGGTGAGGTTTACAAAAACAAAGTAAACGGTGGGGACGTTTCAGACGCTGTCAAGAAAGCTTTGCCACTCATTAAATTTATCTCTGAAAAATAAAAGGGGGACTATTAAAACATGGGACTTATTTATGATAAAGTAACCGCATCTAATATTGCTGGTTACTTCAATGCATTGCAAGAAAATGTTAACTCTACTTTGGGTGAGTCTATTTTCCCAGCACGCAAGCAACTTGGGACTAAATTGTCCTACGTCAAAGGAGCGTCTGGTCAAGCTGTTGTTTTGAAAGCCGCTGCATTCGATACTAACGTTACGATTCGTGACCGTGTTAGCGCTGAAATGCATGACGAACAAATGCCATTCTTCAAAGAAGCGATGCTTGTTAAGGAAAATGACCGCCAACAACTTAATCTTGTGAAAGACTCTGGCAACGAAGCGTTGGTCAACACAATCGTAGCCGGCATTTTCAACGACGATGTGACACTTATCAACGGTGCTCGTGCCCGTCTTGAGGCTATGCGTATGCAAGTGCTTGCTACTGGTAAGATTGCGTTTACTAGTGGCGGTGTTGACAAAGATATCGACTACGGTGTTAAACCTGAACACAAGAAACAGGTTGCTAAGAGCTGGGCTGATGCGGACGCTAAACCTCTTGCTGATTTGGAAGAAGCTATTGAAACAGCTCGAGAGCTTGGACTTAACCCAGAGCGTGCTGTAATGAATGCTAAAACATTCGGTCTTATCCGTAAGGCTGCATCAACAGTTAAGGTTATCAAACCGCTTGCTGGTGACGGTGCAGCAGTTACTAAATCAGAACTTGAAAACTACATCGTTGATAATTTCGGTGTGTCTATCGTTCTTGAGAACGGCACTTACCGCAATGATAAGGGTGAGGTTTCTAAATTCTTCCCAGACGGTCACTTGACGCTTATTCCTAACGGCGCTCTTGGTAATACTGTTTTCGGTACTACTCCAGAAGAATCTGACTTGTTCGCTGATAACACTGTAAACGCAGACGTTGAAATCGTTAATAACGGTATCGCAGTGACAACAACTAAGACTACTGATCCAGTTAACGTACAGACTAAGGTCTCTATGGTAGCATTGCCATCGTTCGAACGTTTGGATGACGTTTACATGCTTACTGTTATCCCAGCAGCTTAATAGGTATCGATTATGAATATCGTTTTAAAAGCATTCATGGATAAAACCGACGGCACAGTTTATTACGCCGGAGATTTGTACGATGGCGAACGTACTGAGGAACTCATTGAGTTAGGGCACGTTCAAGACGACAAACCGAAGAAGAGAACACGAACTAAAAAGACAGCAGAATAGCGAGGTATGGCATGAAGACGTTAGATAAAGACCAAATCATTGAAAACGTTTCTGTTGACCTCGACACTAACGACGATGGCTTGCTTGAAATTCTGTTGGAGCGTGTCGTTAACCACTTCAAAGCAGAATATGGTGTCGAAGAAATCGATAACAAGCTAGCATTCATTTTCGAAGATTGCGTGATTAAGCGTTTCAATCGTCGAGGTGCTGAGGGTGCTAAATCTGAGTCAGTAGATGGCCATTCTATGTCGTATTACGACAACGAGAACGAGTTTAAGCCTTATGATGATATGTTACAGCGTCTATACGGCAATTCTGGGCAAGCTAAAGAGGGTGAGGTGCTATTTCTATGAGATACGCTGATACCGTAGTGCTAAAATATAACGATAAGACGAACAAACGCTACGACCCCGACTCAGGTCGCATGGTAGGTGGCAAGGAGTGGGCTAGAACGATAGCGTGCAATGTCACTGGTGCCAGCCTTGACTTACAAGCTAAACTAGGAGGCCTATTAAATACTAATAGCATCGTCATTAGATTTAGAAGCCCTATAACAGTTGGGATTGACACGATTGAATATAATGGTGGCAAATACAAACCCGTTACTGTGAGGGACTATCTAGCTGGTCGTAACGTCATCTATGCTAATAAGGTAGGCAAATAATGGCGTCACTAGAATTTGAAGGTTTGGACGAAATGGCACAAAGCCTTCTGAGGAACGCCTCGCCCGAAAAACGCTTAAAGGTTTTGCGAAAGTATGGCGCTAAAGTCAAAGAGGCTGCTATTAACAAGGCGCAATTTACCAAAGGCTATTCAACGGGTGCTACTCGTAGAAGCATTACCTTGCAAGTCGGTGGCAATCAAGCTGTTATCGAAGCCTTGACTAACTATTCGGGCTATGTCGAAGTAGGTACACGAAAGATGGAGGCACAACCATTCATGAAACCGGCACTTGAAGAAGCAGTGCCAGAAATGGTCGAAGAAATGGCGAAATGGGATGAAACATGAAACAACCAGATCAGTTACTTCATGACGAAATGTTTCGGATTAGTGATGAGTTGGGATACGACACCTATACTTATTTGCCACCCGAAAACGTGGCCTATCCATTCGTAGTCATGGGTGAAACAAAGGTCTTGCCACAAGCTACCAAATCGCACTTAATAGGGCGTTTATCGTCTACGGTGCATGTTTGGGGGCGTGTGGATGACCGAAAATTATTATCAGATATGGCTGGACAGTTAATGTCTAGCTTTTTTGCTATCAAAAACATTGACGGCATGCAGTTTTCAGCAGAAGTTAACCAGTCGTCAATCGATAGCAATCGAGACAATAGCACGGATGAAGTTTTATATCACTTTATCGTATATACGTATTTTAAATTTATTTAGGAGGAAGAAATGGCTGAAACTAAAGTCAAAGAAGCCCAATTAGGGAAAGAAAAAATCTTGATGTTCCGTAAGTTTGGAGACAAGACAGCAGCGGCTAAACTTGCCTTGCAAACTGAACATGAGTGGGAATACTCACGAGATGCAGACACTACTAAAACCAAAGATGGTGCAGTGGTTGCCGATGGCGGTCTTGAAACTAAACTCTCAATCACTGCCATTGGAACGAAAGACGAACTCAACGAAATGTTGAAGAAATCAGTAGTTGACGGTTATAAAGTCGAGGTTTGGGAAATCGACTTGTCTGACAAAAAGGATAACGGAAAATATGGCGCTCTTTACGCCATCGGGCGCTTGTCTAATTGGAAAGTGCCTGCTAACGTTGAGGAACTTGTGGAAATTGAATCAGAAATGTCAGTAGAAGGTAAACCACAAGCTGGTGAAGCTACATTGACGGCTGAGCAAGTCAAGGAAATTCAATACACATTCCAAGACACAACTGCGATCAATTCCCTCTAATAGTATGTAATTATCTTGAGCCAAGCTGTTTCAGTTTGGCTTTTTATTTTAGAAAAAAATAGGAGTAAACAAACAATGAACACAATCACTATCGATAATAAAGACTACACTTTGACTTACGGCTTCGACTTCATTCGAGAGCTTGACAAACGCTATTCTGTTTCAGACGGTGGTGTTTCGTTTGGTTTCGGTGTACAGCACGCAGTCGTTGATTTGCAACAAAAAAATCCAGTAATCTTGCTTGACCTCATTCAAGCAGCAACTATCACAGAGCGTCAAAAACCGTCTGTTAAAGGGATTGAAGCCTATGTTATTGAAGTAGCTGAGAAAGACCAACTTGACACACTTTTCGAAGATTTTTTATCAGCATTGCGTACGCAGCCTTTGACGAAAGCAACCGTGAAACGAGTGGAAGAAGCAACAGAGTAGCTAAAACCGCAAGTGATAACCAAGATTCAGCTGAAACGTATGAGGAATTAATTACTAATGCTATGGCTGATTTTGGTGTGTCGTTGCTTGAAGCTCAAAGAATGACGCTTAAAGAGATGAGACTCTATCAGAAAGCGCATAAGAAACGTTCTCTGAGTAAAGAAAGAGAAATCTATCAACTTGCTTATCTTAATCGTTTGGTGAATGCCACGACGAAAGATGGCAAAAAGTATTACTTCGAGAAATTTGACGACTTCTATAATACTAAAGAACGAGCCCGTGAGGTGTTAGGTGAGAAAATCACTAACAACAAGCTATTAGATCGGGCTAGGAATAATCTTAATTACAAACGAGAAAGAGGGTTGCTAGATGGCAGATAAAACGTTTAACGTCCGAGCGATATTAAGCGCTCAAGACAACGGCATGTCTAGCACACTCAAACGAGCACAGCAAAACGCCGAGAATTTGGGCAAAACTGGCACTAAGTTAGACTCGGTTTTCAAAAGTGTTTTGGGTGCTAATTTAGTTAGTGCTGGTATTACTAAGGGAATCGGTGCATTGACTAGTGGCATGCGTGGCATGGCTAGCGAGCTCAATAGCTCAGCTAAAGCATGGAAAACCTTTGAAGGTAACATGCGTCAGATCAACATGCCCACCGACCAAATACAAAAAGCAAAAAGCGAATTACAAGACTTTGCCACTAAAACAATCTATTCAGCGTCCGACATGGCCTCTACTTACTCACAGTTAGCAGCCGTAGGAACGAAGAATACAACGGAACTCGTTAAGGGTTTTGGTGGTCTTGCAGCAGCGGCTGAAAATCCAGCGCAAGCCATGAAGACCTTAAGCCAACAAGCCACTCAAATGGCAGCTAAGCCTAAAGTGCAATGGCAAGATTTCAAACTCATGCTAGAACAAACGCCCGCTGGTATTGCGGCGGTTGCGAAAGAAATGGGCATGAGCACAAGTGAGATGGTTAAAGCTGTCCAAGATGGCAAGATTAAGACCGAGGACTTCTTTGACGCTATTACCAAGGTTGGTAACAACGAGGCGTTTAGTAAGATGGCCACAGAATTCAAGACTGTTGACCAAGCGATTGACGGTATGAAAGAATCTCTTGCTAACAAGTTGATGCCGCAATTTGAAAAACTCAATCAAATCGGTATCAAGGCAGTTGTAGGGCTTACGGATGCGCTAGAGAGGATAGACATCAACGGCATTGCTGACAAGATTGGCAGTGGGTTGCAATCACTTTGGAAAGGCTTTTCAAACACTGGAGCTTTAAAAAATCTGGGTGCGACGTTTACTTATATTGCCAGCTCAATCAAGCAATTATTTAGCAAAATTGACGGCAGTAAGCTCATGCAGGGCATTGGCTCAGTATTTGGGGACATTGCTAACGGTATTTCACAAGCCTTGAATATTGCCACGACATCAGTTAGAAGCTTCATCAGCTCGTTTGCTGATACTGGAGCGTTTCAATCGTTTAAGGCAGCAGTGCAAGATACTTGGAACGCACTTAAAACCCTCGGTTCGTCACTAGGCGAGGTTTTAGGCAGCTCAGAGATGCAATCTATCATATCTGGGATTGCATCAGCTATCGGAACGCTTGTTAACTGGATTTCTCAAGGAATTTCAGCGATTTCTAAATTTATCAGCTCTATTCCTAAAGGCATTCTAAATGGTGTCACTAGCGGTATTTTAGCAATGGTAGCGGGTTTCATGACAGCCAAAGCTGGTATTTCTGCTGTTAGTGCAGCATTAAGAGGGCTTGATTTCATCAAGAGCCTCAACCCATTCAAGAAATTTGGGGCTGATGCAGCGGCTGGAATGGATGAAGCAGCTAATAGCACTAGACGCTCAAAATCAACGATTACTCAGCTATTCAGCGGAATATCCAATGTAATCAAATCGTCTGGTAATGCGATTAAAGGAGTTTTAACGGCTATTTTCAAAGGGATAGCTGAAACTTACAAAGGTTTTGGCCAAGGGGTGAAATTCGCCTTACAAGGGCTTAAAGGATTGAGTTCAGCTCAAATCCTCTCGTTTGCTACAGGTATTGCTATTGCGGCAGTCGGAATCGGTGCAGCGATTGCATTGATTGTAGCTTCGTTCTCACTACTAGCAAGCCATGCTAGTGGTGTTTCTCAAATTATCGGTTCTATTGGTTCAGCGTTCGGAACTGTTGTTGAATCTATTGGTAAAGCGGCAGGAACTATCGTTGAAGCGTTTGGAACTGCCTTTGCCACTGTCATTACGGCAGTCGGTGAAGCTGCACCAGGGCTAGCTCAGCTTTCACCACTCGTTGAAGCAGTAGGAACAGCTTTAGGCAATGCAGCACCATTCATTACGGCATTTGGTAACGCTTGGACATCCATTCTGGGAACGTTGCCAGCCATCATCAGTGCATTCGGTGGATTAGCTACAGCTCTAGGTTCTGCAATCAGTGCAGTAGCTACAGCAATCACTCCGATTGTTCAAATTATCGGAAATACTATTACAGCAGTAACTCAGATTATTGCTAACGCTATCGTGGCAATCGCACCAGTGATCTCGAATTGCATTGTCCAAGTTGCTCAAGTAATCGGACAATTTGGCCCACAGATTGCAATGGTTCTACAAGTAATTGTACAAGCTGTTCAAGCAACGGCACCAGTCATTATGACCTTGATTCAAGGGTTTGTGACAGTGGTTCAAACACTTGCACCAGTTATTAGTCAAGTGATTTCTGCAATCGTTACAGTCGTTCAAACTCTTGCACCGATCATTAGCCAAATCATTTCAGCTATTGTGACAGCTATCACTCAAATCGTGCCTATCATTACGGCAATCGGTGGTGTGATTAGTGCTGCATTTAGTGGCATTGCGTCAGTTGTCTCAGCAGCAGGAATGGCAATCGCTACCGCTGCAATGGGTATCGGTACGGCTATTAGTACGGCACTTAGTGGTGTTTCTGGTGTCATTTCCGCTGCTGGTGCTGCTATCGGTGCAGCCTTGCAAGGTATTGCTAGCGTCGTGCAATCAGTCGGTACATCAATCAGTACAGCGGCTCAAGGTATCGGAAACGGTATCAAATCAGCGTTTGAAGGTATTTCAAGCGTGATTACTTCCGCAGGTAGTGCAATCAGTAGTGTATTGAATAGCTTGGCTAATGTCTTCAACTCAATCGGTACGGCTGCTCAGAAAGCAGGGTCTGGATTCAACCAACTTGCGAATGGTGTTGTTAAGATTACCAATACTAACCTTGGAGACATGGCTGCATCTCTTGCAGCGGTTGCCAAGGGGGTTGGTTCTATCGGTAACAACTCAGCAGGGCTTGCTCAGGCTGGTACTGGCATGACTAAGCTTGGAGATGGTATGAGTAAGGTGTCTAGTTCAGCGTCTAGCGCTGTATCTGGTTTGACATCATTCTCTAGCACAATTACAAGCATTCAATCGTCATTCACTAGCTTACAAACGCTATTGACATCAGCGGGAACAGCGTTTAGCACGTTCTCAAACCAAGCTAGTCAATCGCTTGCTGGGTTAACGGCTATTGTAGGACCTATCACTACGTTTAGAGCAGAAGTCATGACACTAGCCCCAGCATTAACGCAAGCGGCAAGTGGATTGACTCAATTCAGCTCTATTTCAACAACATTGAGCTCTAGCATGGCTGCTATTAGTGCAAGCATGAGCATGTTGACTGCTAGCTTAACAAGTTTGGCTAGTCAATTAACCATGATTACTAGCAGCATGACAACCGTGTCAGCGGGTATGACCATGTTTGGCACTGGTATGACTGCGATTGGCACAGCGCTAACGATGTTGAATAGTCAATTTATGATGTTCACTACATCGCTAACACAATTGACAACGCAATTCATGACAGCGGTAATGCCGCTTAACATGTTCAATATGGCACTAACCATGATGACACCAGCCTTGATGTTAGCATCTACTGGATTCATGCAATTTAACGCTCAAGTGATGCAATCTGTAACTGGAATGTCTGCTCTATCAACTGCTATTGCTACCATTCCAGCTATTCTTACAGCCGTAGCTAGCACTGCTAATATTGCGGCATCAGCTATCATGCGAATTGCAACTAGCGCACCACTTATCGCTAGCGCTATGAATAGTGCGGCTGGACAAGTTCAGTCAGCTATGCAACGTATGGCACAAGCAGTACAGTCTAGTGGTCAGCGTATGATTCAAATGGGCCGTCAAGCAGGGACTCAGACTGGTCGAAATATCGCAAGCGGTATTCAATCAGCTGTTGGGCAAGTAGGCTCAGCAATGGATAGCTTAGTTAATGCGGCAGCTGCCAGAGCTAATGCTGGCGTAGGACGTATGAGAGCGGCTGGAGCGCAAATCGGTAACGGTTTGGCTCAAGGTATGCTGTCAGCTTTAGGAGCAGTAACGGCGGCAGCTAACGCCCTTGTAGCTCAAGCAGAACGAGCAGCGCAAGCGGCAGCCAAAATTCATTCACCATCACGCCTCTTCCGAGACAACGTCGGTATCTATATTGGGCAAGGTTTGGCTGTTGGTATTGACAAGAGTGTTAAATATGTCAAGTCATCAATCGCTGACATGATCGACACTGCTAGTCGCTACGCTATCAGCGCCCGTGATCTGTTCGAAGACAACGATATCTTCGACAGCTTCGAAGGCGGCAAGATGCGAGGTAGCATTGATTTGTCAATGGCAGACGATGCCAGAATGGACAGATTAGAGCAAGCGCTTGACATTATCACTGATCTAGTAGGACGTCCGATTTCACTTAACATCAATGGGCGTGAATTTGCTTATGCAGCAGCGGATGACATGAGTAGCTATCAAAAAGCGCAAGAATTTACTTACAAACGAATGAGAGGGCTTGAATAATGGCTTTATTTCAATTCAATGGATATGACCTAAACAACTATTTCAAGCTTATCAAAGTAGAGCATGAGATAGGAAATGAACGGTCTATCTCAACAGATTCAGCGCCATCGATTGGCGTTAATGTTCAACAAGTTAATATTGGTGCTAAGAAGATTAAGGCTACAGTCAGTCTAGCCACTAGAGATTTGGCTGATATGACATTTATCGATCCTAATCAACCAGCACCGACTGACAACGGGCAGTTTTACCGAGTGAGGGAAGAAGCTGCTAGAGTGCTGCATACAAAAGAGGCGGTTAAGCTCTGTTTACCAACGGAGCCGGACCGCTATTATTTGGCGCTCGTTAAAGGTGAGGTTAATCTGCGAGGTATTTCAGACTGGTACGACCAAGCAACGATTGAATTCATCGTGCCGGACGGTGTGGCGCATTCGACTACTTACAAACGTGTTACGGACTTTCGTGAAGATAAAGGGAAGATGATTTTCTCTATCGACAATCAAGGCTCAGAGAATGCGTACCCAATAATCACGCTAAAAGCGAACGCTGATAACGGATATTATGGGTTGGTTAACGAGAAATTCGCATTCGAGGTTGGGAATACTGAAGAAGTTGACGTGGAGCCTTATAAACATTCTGAAATCCTTTTCGATTATGTTTCAAATAATTGGATTGTCAAGGGTCTAGCAGAAGGGGAGAAGAACGTCGGTATCTTAAACGATACGCTCCAAAATCTAAATGGGACACTTGGAATTGTCGATGCGTGGGGCAGACCACACCTTGCGTTGACAAATCGGGGTAGTGGTCGAGAAATCAACAATGCCGCATCCCTTACATGGGACATTCCAGCAGATAGCACGGGAGAGCGTGGTTCTATCAATGAGTATATGTGGTGGAGGCAAATTTTTTGGGTCAACCCAGCTAATCAAGTTGGTTTTATTAAAATCTCAATTACTGCCGAAAACGGTGAATTCCTGTACGGTGTCGAAACCATCAAGCGTGGAAATGGCTTGACTACGGAATACAACCTTTTGACATCTAATGGCATTGGTGGGTATAACATGCACAAGCTGGGTACTTTTTGGGCCACTCACAATGCGCATGAAAACCCGTTCAATAAAGACAGCGGACAGTCTGACTTACAGCGTCGAGATGAAGAAATACAAGTTTTTTGGCGCGGCAGCTATCCAAAGTTCAAAGTCCCAGAAATCAAAGGCAAGAAATCAGCTAAAGTACACGTAGCGTTAGGGGCGTTTGGCAACGATAGACCAGCGCCAACCCACATGTATTTAGATTCTTTTGTTTATCGAAAAGATTTCGTCAACGGCACAAAAGACATCCCAAACAGATACTCACAGGGCAGTTCGCTAGTGATTAACAGCGAGACGGATATAGTTTATCTCAACAATCTACCTAATTTAGATCAGATTGTTGATGGCTCATTGTGGCCAGTGTTGCCACCGGGACAATCAGAGTTGGAAATTATCCAATCATCGTGGGGCAATAAGAAGCCTAGCGTAACCATTGAATTTGAAGAAAGGTGGATTTAATGTTATTAACCATTCATAACAATAATTTGCAAAAAGTTGCTTATATAGACAACGAGAAGCAAACCACCTTGAATTTTTTTAACGACAAATGGACTCGTTCCCTTGAGTCAGGCACATCTGTATTTGAGTTTTCGGTCTTTAAGAAAAAAATCAAGTCAGACACAGTTGTTGAGAAAGCTTACAAACACTTAAACGAACGCTCATTTGTTAGTTTTCGATACAAAAAGAAGTCATATCTCTTTAATGTGATGAAAATTGAAGAAGATGAGCATATTATCCGTTGCTATTGCGAGAATCTGAGTCTTGAGCTATTACTTGAGTACCAAGGAGCGTACAAGGCAACGAAACCCATGACATTCAAGGAATACTTGGACGAATGGGGCACGTTGGGGTTGTCTAAGGTAAGATTGGGAATCAATCAAATCAAGGACGCTAAGAAAACATTGGAATGGGAGGGGCAAGAAACTGCCCTTGCTCGTTTGATTTCGTTAGCTCGAAACTTCGATGCTGAAATCGAATTTGAAACGAAATTACAAGCTGATAGTCAACTTGATGAATTTGTTTTAAACGTCTATAAGGCTCATGATGATAAAAATCAAGGTGTCGGTCGTAAGCGTAGCGATATCGTGATTAAATATGGTAAAAACATCAAGAGCATTAAACGCAGTATCGACAAGACAAAAATCTACAATGCTGTCAAGCCGATTGGACGCAAAGAGGAAACGAAAGAGAAGACAAGTAAGGTTTCAAATCCAGCTACTAGTCAAGTAGCTAGTGGGGGCAAGAAATACACTGGGGGCAATCTATCTTACGCTGGGCACCCATTGAGTGCTGCTTTGGTGCAAACCATCTTGAATCTATGTGTCCAACGCAATCTCTTGCCGTCGGGTGTCTTGGCTCAACTCTATCTTGAGTCTTGGTGGGGTGCCTCAAACGTAGCTAAACGAGACAACAACTGGGGTGGTATTACTGGGGGTGCTCAGACTCGCCCTAGTGGTGTTGTAGTAACAACCGGCAGTGCTAGACCTGCTAACGAGGGCGGGACTTATATGCACTATGCTAGTGTTGACGATTACATGAAGGACTACACTTATCTACTAGCAGAGCAGACAAGTGGCGGTCGTAAAATGTACGGCGTCAAAGGCAAGCAGAATATTGAAGAATACACAAAAGGGCTCTTCCGAATCGGTGGGGCTCTTTATGATTATGCTGCTGCTGGATACGCTCACTACATCGCTCTTATGCGAGATATCCGAAACGGTATCAACCGAACGAATGGAAATATCTTGGATAAGCTCGATGATTTGTGGAGACAACCAAATAACCAAGTCACACAACCTAATCAACCAGTTACAAGAACGGTTAAGGCTGATAAGGTTATCGCCGTTATCAACGAAATGCACGGTTTAAAAGGCCGTCGAGTTGGTAGTGGTCAATGTTACGCATTGGCGGCGTGGTATTCAATGAAATTAGGCGGTCCCGGTCTTGGTGGTGGTGTCACTGGTCTATCTGGTTTGATTGGTGCTGGTATGGCAGCGGGCAAGATTGGTACTGACTACGCATGGGACAGATTCGGTTGGAGTGTTGTTAGACCTAGCAACCCCAACCAGCTAAAAGCTGGAGCTATTGCTAATATCAAGCCATACAACGCCTACCAAGGAACGTCGGTTTGGGGGCACGTTTCAATTATCGTAGCTAATAATGGCAGTACCGTCACGGTTTTAGAACAAAACTATGCGGGGCGTCAGTACGTAGTCCAAAACAGCTATCCAGCTAGTACCTATCTAGGCGCTATTGAAACGCTATGTTATCCGCCAGAATTAAAAGAAGGTAAAACTGTTGAGGGTAGGACTGAAACAGGTAGCACGCCAAACGTTACAGCGCCAGAAGCAGAAACTAAAGAGGTTTCCGTCAGCACGGTTGAAGTCACTATCGATCCAAAGAAAAAACAACAATGGAAGAACGAAAAGGGAGAGGTGGAGTTCTATCTTGAAGGTAGTTTGCTATTTGCCCCCATTTCCAAACGTCTATATCCATCTGTTTTGACCGGTAAAGAGACGAATGACAACTGGATTCGTAAAGATATGGAAGTCGAGACAGATAGTGAAGATGTGCTGATTTCAACAGCACTTAGAAATCTACGCAAATTCTGTTATCCAGCAATCACTTATGAAGTTGATGGTTTCCTTGACCTTGATATTGGCGATACTGTCAAAATTCAAGATACAGGGTTTTCGCCCATGCTTATGCTTGAAGCCCGTGTTAGTGAACAACAGATTAGCTTTTCTAACCCCGTCGAAAACAAAACAGTTTTCGCTAATTTTCAAGCACTTCAAAACAAGGTGTCTGACAGTCTACTAACTCGCATGGCAAAATTGGCTGAGCAAGCTATCCCTTACGAGTTGAAACTTTCAACAGATAACGGGACCACGTTTAAGAACAATGTCGGTCAAAGTGTCTTGAAGGCATCGCTTGAAAGAAACGGCAAGGTTTATCAACCGCTGCTCTTTTACAAAAATGGTGATGCGATTATCGGTACTGGCAATCAGTTAGTTGTTAGACCGACAGACTTTGAAAACACCTTGCAAGTTACCGTCGAGGCTTACCTTGATGATGAGTTAGCAGCAAGCGCTGAGGTTACGTTTACCGAGGTGGTCGATGGCGAACGAGGCCCCAAAGGGGACAAAGGCGATAGAGGTAACGACGGTTTGCCCGGTAAAAATGGGGTAGGTATCAAGAATACCACTGTTACTTATGGATTGTCTGACAACGAAACAACCCAGCCTACTAACTGGACAGCAAATCCACCGGCATTGGTTAAAGGTAAGTATCTTTGGACCAAAACAGTCTGGACATATACCGACGACACCTCTGAAACAGGGTATCAAAAAACCTACGTAGCAAGAGACGGCAACGATGGTAATAACGGTATCGCTGGTAAGGATGGCGTGGGAATTAAAAAAACCACGATCACTTATGCAGTGGGCACGTCTGGGACAGTTGCCCCAACAAGCGGTTGGAACAGCCAAGTGCCTAATGTGCCAACGGGGCAATTCCTCTGGACCAAGACGGTTTGGACTTATACGGATAACACCAACGAAACGGGATATTCAGTGTCTAAAATTGGCGAAAAGGGCGAAAAAGGGGATAAAGGCGAACGTGGAGCGCAAGGTGAGCGTGGTCCACAAGGCTTGCAAGGTCCGCAAGGAATCCAAGGAATCCCGGGCGCTAAGGGTGCTGATGGTAAAACACAGTATACCCACATCGCTTATGCTGATAACACAATCGGTGGTGGTTTTAGTCAAACAGATACTAACAAGCCCTTTATCGGTATGTATCAAGATTTCAATGCTATTGATAGTCAAAACCCACAAGATTACCGATGGTCTAAGTGGAAGGGTAGCGATGGGCGAGATGGTATACCCGGCAAGGCTGGGGCAGACGGACGAACACCTTACATCCATTTCGCTTACGCTGACAGCGCCGATGGTCGAGATGGTTTCAGTCTGACCCAGAATGGGAGCAAGCGCTATTTGGGCGTATGCACTAATTTCAACCAAGCAGACAGCACAAACCCAGCTGATTACACTTGGAATGATATGACAGGCAGTGTTTCGGTTGGTGGTGAAAATCTAATCGTTAACTCAGCATTCCCAGAAAATCTTGAGAATTGGGGATTCTGGGAAGCGCCGCAGAAAAACGAAAATCTATCCATTTCAAGCCACTCGTTCTATTACAATGGCGCTAGACCACTGTTTTTGCTAAGAACATCATCATCACTCCCAGCTTCTACGCTACGTTTCCCAGTCAAACGCAATACTGATTATTCGTTCAACATTCAATCATTCGCTACCGGTAATATTAAGGGTGTAGATATCTATTTCCTTGGTCGTAAGTCGAACGAAACCAACAAAACTTTCACTAAAGTAGTCAACTTCAAATCGCACAACGGTTCACCATCAACCGTCGGGGTTGTTAAATGGCACTTGACTTTTAATTCCAGTGAGTGTGATGAGGGCTTTATCCGTATCGATAATAAAGGCACGACTAACGGCAGCGAGTCGCTGTTATTCTTCACAGAATTAGATTGCTATGAGGGAACCACTGACCGGGCGTGGCAAGCGTCCCCTAAAGATTTAGAAAAACAACTAAATAGCAAGGCTGATAGTGCGTTGACGCTTGAGCAGATTAATGCGCTTAACGAGAGAGCTGGAATTATTCAAGCTGAAATGGAAGCCAAAGCAAGCGCTGAAATCTTGAATAATTGGATTAAAACATACCAAGATTTCGTTAAATCGAACGAAGCTGAGCGTGCCGCGGCTGAGAAAGCACTGGTTAGCTCAAGTCAGCGGGTGTCAACCATTGCTAAAAATTTAGGTGACCTGTCTGATCGTTGGAATTTCATCGATACTTACATGAGCTCGTCAAATGATGGATTGGTTATCGGTAAGAATGATGGTAGCTCAAGCATGATGTTTAACCCTAATGGACGGATTTCAATGTTCAGTTCTGGGGTTGAAGTCATGTATATTTCACAAGGTGTCATTCACATCGAGAACGGTATCTTCTCGAAAACCATTCAAGTCGGACGATACCGTGAGGAACAATACCACATTAACCCGGACATGAATGTCATTCGATACGTAGGAGGATTTTAATTGGCTGAATTTTGGAGTAATAGTGATAGAGGCTTTAGGCTTAGGCTTTGGGTTGACCAAGTAAGTCAAGATAAAACCGCTAACACAAGTCAAGTCAGATTTCAATTAGCACTGTTAAACACAGCAGCTACATTTACCGGCTACTCATGTAGCGCTTTTATCGATTTCGACGGGAATAGACGTCTAAATTGGTCTGGTAGTCCTAGTGTGTTAGGGGCTAATCAAATAATCCCACTGATTGATGAAACGGTTACTATTCGACACGACGGGGACGGGGCGAGAACGTTCGGATTCATGGCGCAGTTTACTGGGGGCGGCGGGTACAGCCCGAATACGCTAACAGTTAGCGGAAGTTCATACAAACTAACCGACATCCCACGAGGGAGCTCTACAAGCGATATTACAGCCGTTATCGGAAAACCAGTGACGATCAACATCAATCGGAAACAAGATACATACAGACACTCGATATGGGTGCGTTTTGGAAGTTGGGAAAAGAAAATAGCTGGTGACGATATCGAAACAAGCTATACATGGACACCAGAACCTGCTTTGTACAACCAACTTACAGATAACACCAGCGGTTTTGGCGAGGTTACTATTATTGCCTATGAAAACGGCAGAGAGGCGTCGAGAGACATCAAACGTCTACAACTTACTGTCGCTGACGACATCAAACCAAAACTATCTGGGATAACATTGACGGATACTAATGCAGTAGCGGGGAATCTCATTACAAGCTCGGAGCACTTCGTCCAAATCATGTCAGACATTAGAGTGACATTTGACGGCGCCGCTGGGGTTTACGGCTCGACAATTAAAAATTATAGAGCTGAAATCGTTGGGGGTAATCAATCAGTTAACTCTAACGGTGGCACGTTTGGGATTATGAATTTTAACGGCCAATTAACCATTAGAGCGACTGTTACTGATAGCCGTGGGCGTACAAGCGCACCGATTGAGAAAACAATTACTATCCTAGAATATTTCGCACCATCGCTGAAATTCGACGTGACAAGGGTTGGTGCTACATCAAGCACCTTGCAAGTTCTAAGGAATGCTAAGGTTGCGCCGCTAACTGTTAATGGCGTTCAAAAAAACACCATGAAATTAACCTTCAAGGTGACGCCTTATGGCAAGGATAGTTACACAACAGACACCGGTCCCGCCTCTGGAGATTGGGCTGGTGTTTCAAGTTTGGTTAATTCATCAGCTAATCTAGCGGGTGTATATGCCGCTAACAAATCATGGCAAGTTTTAGCGGTTTTAGAAGACAAATTCACTAACGCAAGTTTTAAAAATGATGTTCCCGTTGAGAGTGTAGCGCTATCTTACGACCAATCTGGTTTGGGTGTTGCCAAAGTCCGTGAGCGTGGAGCTCTTGATGTGGCTGGTGATATTTACGCTAACAACAGTCAAATTCAACAATATCAATTAACTAGCAATAACGGCGGACCGAAATGGATAGATGGCAAACCTAATGTCACCAACGCAAATTGGTTAGATCAGCCAGGTCAATATTACATTGACAAAGCGGCACCGGGAAACCCTAACGGCCAGTGGGGATATCTATTCCATTACAGCAATTATGGAAAAAATACCGATGGATTTAAAGAGGCTATCCAGATTTTCTGGGGCAACAATGGCCAATTATTTTTCAGACACCACCGATGGTCAAAAAAAACTGATGATTGGGAGCCATGGAAAGAGTTTGCCAAAAACGAGAACACAAATCTAATCAACACTGGATGGAAACCCGCTGGAGTAGAAGGTAGTTTCTATAAGCGTGTCGGAGATGTGTTGACGGTTAAATATAATTTTACTGGTACGGGTGGGGATATGAAAATGGCTGAATTGCCAGCCACGGTGTTTACGGCGCCGCAAGGGTACATGTTTACAATTTCTGGCTGGTCTATCGGTACTAACACAGATGCTCACGTCCAAATTAATAAGGATAGTAGCAGTATTGTAGTTTTAGGCACTGGTAAAGATACAGCATATTTAGGTCAACTCACAATTATGCTTTAAACAGAAAGGTTAATCTATGAAATTTGAATACGCTTCGAAATCTCAAGAATACGATGCAAGCGGTGCAGCGTCCGCCACCAAGGTCGTTTTAAAAAACACAGACGGGGCTATCGTTCCCGTCTTTTTGCCAGTCGAAAAAATCGACTTGTCAAATACCGAGCTATTAAATGCAGCGCTAGAAGTAATCTATCAAGAGAATTTCCCACAACGTGCTGAGACAGAGAAGTTTAATTTGCTAGGTGAAAAAATCGATGAATATAACACACTCAATGAAAAAGCCACTGAAACCATCGCTAAGATGGAAGCGCAAATGACGAAACAGCAAGAGCAATCGAAGACAGCACAGCTTACACTAATCAACGTCATTTCTAAACTGTACGAGAAAGAGGTACTAACTGATGAAGATTTGGCTGAAACGTCTATCGGTGAAACTAAAGATAACTAAAGAAGTAATAGAAAGAGAAAAAGATATGATGGCTAAATTATTTGCAATCAACATTGTCGCAGGGTATTACCCATTCGCAAAAGTTCCTAAAGTTTTGAAACCAAAAGTAAAAGAGCAAATTGCTCTTATGGTTGAGGATGACGAGCTCTTGGCTCAATTGACAAAAGAATAGTTAAAAGAGGTGTTGCTCATTGAATGTTTCAGATTTAATCGCTCACCTTGCCCCAACCGTGGGTGTGGTAGCGACGGGCTGGTTTGGGATGAAAGCTAGTAAATCAGCGAACTTAAACAAAGAGCAGTTTAGTGAGTTAAAAGGGGAATTAAACACTATTCAAGAATCCGTTGAAGTCGTTCAAGAATTAGGAAAATTCAACGGCGAGAAAATCAACGAGTTAAACGACAAGCTGGTAGTGCATGATGAAGCGCATTTGGTAACTATGTATCTACGCCTTGAGCGTGACATTAACAAAGAATTAGAGCGTGGATATACCACTGTTCACAATTCCGATGTAATTCACAAAATGCACAGTAGCTATAAAAAACTAGGTGGCAACGGGTACATTGATGCCCTTTATAAGAAATACATTAATTTAGAAGTGAGGAATTAACATGAAAATTAATTGGTCTGTTCGTTTTAAAAACCGTGCATTTGTAACACGTTTTGCACTCGCCTTGGTGTTGCCAGTTTTGGCTTATTTTGGCATCAAATTTGAAGATATTACTAGCTGGGGGGCATTGTTTGGATTGCTTGGAAAATTCTTGTCCAATCCATATTTGGTGGGGTTGACGCTATTCAATGTCTGGAATATGTTCCCAGACCCAACAACGAAAGGTCTTAGCGATAGCGAGCGAGCACTATCCTACACTAAACCTCATGAGGACTAGCTTATGGCAAAACTCATGACCTCTATTAACCAAATTGACGGGGGTAATGTCCTAAAATCTGGGGACACCACTTCTGTATTTGGTTTTGAAATCTTAGGGTATGACAGGAAACGCATGGAATTGTCCGGCACTGGCAAGCTCACGTTGTCCAACGATGAAACAGTGGCGCTATACCAAGATGTCACCGTTGAAAACGGGACATTCTCGTTCGTCATGGGGGATGTGGTCGAGCCCGGCACTTACTACCTCGAAGTTAAACTGAACGGGCATATTTTCCCGTCTAACAATTTCAAGGTTAAAGTCAAGAGCTCACTAAACATCGACGGTGCTATCCCATCAAAAAAAGACCCTAAATTAAAACTACTAGCGGATGAATTGCGAGATTCTGGGTACATTGCCGGTGGCAGTGAGCCAACGGAAGATCTTGTAAACATCTATAACTTAGCTAAAATTTGAAAGGATAATTAAATGAGTAAATTACATGATTTCGCCCAGGCGGTGGGTGCCGATATCAAAGAAATTAAGGCATCTATTGCCAATAAGACCGTTGGTGTCAGTGAAGAACGTTTGACGCAAGCTATCACACAAGTTAAGGCCGACATTATTGGTGAAGCCCCTGAAAACCTTAACACACTCAAGGAAATTGCTGATAACATCGAATTAGCTGGCGGGAATACCAACAGCGGTATCATCTCGAAAATGACCGAGCTTGGCACTCGTCTCGATACCATTGAGCAAGAAGACCTTGTGAGTGTATACAACACAGCGAAAGCGTGAGCCTATGAGTAAGTTCACAGAATTTGCTCAAGCGGTCGGGAACGATATCAAGGAAATTAAAGATAAGCAATCTTCATCATTGTCTGTCAGCCAAGCGTATGGACTGTTTCCGACATATAATAACTTTTTTCAACAAGTTATGGAGCAAAATAAATATGCAGAAGACCCAATTGCAACAAAATCTCAACTACCAACGAGCGAAATTAACGCTTTAAAACAAAAGGTTGCTGATTTGGAGAAAACTATCTTGGAGATTGAACAGAGGATTCAAAAATAATTATAAGAAAGGAGATCTATGACATCTAAAACACAGTTATTAAACACGCTTGAGAGCCTAGTCAATCAACGTGTAACCGTGCCTACCAACCCGTATGGCGGGCAGTGTATCAGCTTGATTGACTACGTTTTACAGTATGCGGGTTTATTTAATCTTGATTTTAGCTATCTAAACGCTATTGACGGTCTAAGTCGTGCCGAAAGTTTAGGACTAAAGGTAACACGCTTTAACGGTTCTAACAATCCGCCAGTGGGGAGTGTTTGGGTAACTAACTGCTTGCCATATCACCAATTCGGTCATATCGGTTTTGTAGTCTCAGAAAACCCAGACGGCACAGTTACCACAGTCGAGCAGAATATCGACGGCAACGCTGACGCCTTATATAATGGCGGCTGGACAAGAAAGGTCACACGAAATCTTGATAGTGCTGGGAATTTCAGTTATATCGACTGGAACGCACCAGCTCAGCAAATGGTCGGGTGGTTTGAATTGCCGTTTGATGGTATGACCGAGAACACTTACTTTATCGATGTGTCAGCTTACCAACCGGGGGACTTAACGGCTATCTGTCAAGCTAGTGGCACTAATAACACAGTTATTAAGGCCACCGAGGGCAATGGCTGGGTTAGTCCAGTAGCCACTCAACAAACAAACACTAGTAACTGTATCGGTTACTACCACTTTGCCCGTTTTGGTGGCGATGTGGCAACGGCACAAGCTGAAGCTAATTACTTTATCAGTAACTTGCCATCTCATCCACGCTATCTTGTATGTGATTATGAAGATGGAGCTAGCGGTGATAAACAAGCGAATACTAATGCAGTATTGGCATTTATGGACATTTGTAAGGCGAATGGTTTTGAGCCTATCTATTACAGTTACAAACCTTACACATTGGCTAACGTGTATGTAGATCAAATCACTGCACGCTATCCTAATAGCTTATGGATTGCAGCGTATCCGGATTATGAGGTACGCCCCGAACCTTACTGGGGCGTATATCCAAACATGGGACACACACGCTGGTGGCAGTTTACATCGACTGGCCTAGCTGGTGGATTGGATAAAAATGTAGTTATCATCAATGACGGTGATAGCCTAGTAAATAAAGAAAAGGAAGAAGATATTATGAATTTTGTAGTACGTAGTGATAGTGGAAATCAAGGTTGGGTAGCAGTTGTTAATGGTCGTGTGTTTGGTATCGGCTCAATGGGTACAGTAGACGCCCTCGAAGCGACTGGAGCTAAACGTTTGCAGTTGGATGATGCAGACTTTGAGCGTTTCCTTGTAAGTCAAGCGAACGATGCTGAAGCAGTATCTAAGGCAATCGGTGAAGCTAGTGTTTCAGTAGTTAAAGCTATTGAAGAACGTGCAGCGGCAACACAAGGTCAAACTGGTGTATAATTAAATAAAAGAACCACGAAAACTAAAAAACGAAAAGGAGTATATCACCTCCCGACAGACCACAGTTCGGACATCATGGTGGTAGTGGTCGAGCCCTAGCGTTTGCTGGGGCTTTTTTTATTTGGTATAATATAAGTCCATCATAGGCAAGAGCTACGAGGTTATCTCATAGCTCTTTTTTATTTGTGATTTCCAAAGATAAGTGATAACATAGTCAGTGGAATACTTGGCGTCTTTCGATAAAAATTCTCGAACTGCCCCGGCTTTATGTCGGGCTTTTTTGTGTATTCTTTGTATTGAATTAGACATTTAGTCTAAATAAAGGTACACTATAGATGGACTTTAACGTTCAATGTTTTTGTTTTTTTCATGCCGCTTGGTAGCTCATGCTGCCAAGTCTTTTTATAAAAAGGGGGCAAATAAGGGGCAATAAGTGTAAACTTTAGTAACTTTATGTGAGTTTTACTGTTTACATCTTACACGCATATGCCCTTATTTAATGGGTTTTCTTCCTATTATATACGCATTTGAAATAGCACTAACAGAATACCGTGGTTTGAAATCATTCTACAACTTGAAAAAATAATTCTATAGTCATATAGAACAAAAAGAGGTTCCTTAGGGAATCTCTTTTTTGTGTTTCTAAAGAATCTTAGATTGTGTTATGCATTGTCTCTAAATAGAAACTCTAAACATAAAAAGTCCCCTCAATCTTATTGATTGAGGGGATTTCGTCTTAGAATAGACCTTTAATCTTGTCTAAAGCTCCACTGACCATTTCGTTGCCTGAAACAAGTGACTTAGCTTGGTCAAAGTATTCGCCCAAATCATCTTTATTGTCATCGACAAACTTTTTAGCAGCTTCGAAATCTTTCTTTTCGATCATTTCTTTTACTTGGTTAAATAGGTCCATTGGATTCATATCTGTTCTCCTTTATAAGTTTTCTTACAAACTCTATTTAATCACGCTTATAGTAAACTAGCAAGAAATATGTTTGAGGCGAGTGCTATGAGGATTATGATTTTCCAGTTAAGTACGATTGATAATTGTTTAATCTTAAAAGGCAGTCCAAACAGGACTGCTTTTAAGGCTTATTGTTGTTCCGTTGAAGAGCTACTTGGCTCTGATTCACTTGAACTTGAGCTCGATTCAGATTCTGCAGGATGTAGTTCCTTGTAAGATGGGGTCTTGAATAGATCAGC
>OAVI01000055.1_pt1 | contig 66103 bp, 75 predicted proteins | sample 1476381 | NCBI WGS metagenome assembly OAVI01 (sample SAMEA2580083, study PRJEB22360) | human gut metagenome | biome: human gut; feature: human-associated habitat; material: faeces | place: Denmark | collected 2008/2010 | reverse complement strand
GGAATCAGACCTATATGCCTCGTGTTTAACTGTCCAACTTTCTGGGGTCAGTACACCACGAGGCCCCTGCATGCTTAGACAACATCAGGATAGCCTCTTACCGCGCTTTGCGCAAGGAGAAGAAGGCCATGAAACTACCACGCAGCTCCCTTGTCTGGTGTGTGTTGATCGTGTGTCTCACACTGTTGATATTCACTTATCTGACACGAAAATCGCTGTGCGAGATTCGTTACAGAGACGGATACAGGGAGGTGGCGGCTTTCATGGCTTACGAATCCGGTAAGTAGCAACCTGGAGGCGGGCACAGGCCCGCCTTTTCAGGGATGATGCTGGTCTGACTGCACTGAAGCGCCTTTATAAAGGGGTTGCTGGTTCGCCGGTGGCCCCTTTCTCCTTGCTGGCATTGTACGGGCATGAACAACCAGACTGCCAGGAAGGCTGTTTCCCTCCGGGAACGGGGATGAACGTGCGCCTGCGGCGCCCGTTCTTTTCCCCCGCCTTCTCTGTTTATGACCTGTCAGAAATCACATCACCTTCCCTTTGATTATTCTCTTTTTCCTCCTGTTCTGACTCTGATTACTGCTGCCCTGATTATTGTCTGTTTTGTTGTTCTCCTGCTTATACCTTTGCCGGGCGTCCCCCTGGCGGGGCGGGCTGTCGTGAACGGAGCCAGCGAAGCTGTCTCCGCCCTGGCGGGCTTCCATCCCTGACGCGAAACCCCGGGCTTGCAGCGACCGTTCCGGTCGCGCCGTGGCCTGCGTTCCCGGCATCCCGGCAAAAGGCCGCCGGGATGTAAGGCGCAACGCCGTTTCGCAAACCGCGCTTCACGTCGTTGCGGCGGGTCCCGAAACTCAAAAGATGATGGGGGCTGAAAAACAGAGAGAGGAGAAAGCAGGATGAGTACCCGAAATATCCACGTTAACACCGCGTCGTACACGCTTCTTGTTGCCGGGAAGAAAAAAAACACCGGGGAAGAGTGGGACGTCCTGGAATTCAGCAGCCTGACTGAGCTGAAAAAATATCGCAAAAGCCCCCCGGAAAAGATGGCCTTCAGCTATAGCTACGCGCTCAGCCGGGGTGTGGATACGCAGTTCCGCCATATCAACATTGCAGAAGCCGATCACTTCAAACAGTTCCTGCGTCAGATTAAGCGTGCCGGCCTCGATATCCGGGCGATCTGCTGACCGGATGTGATGAATATCCCTCCTGATTGTTGCAATCTTGTTAATGGGGGCCGGGAGGGATGATATTAAGCGGAAAAATTTTTTATTAAATTTATTCTTTCATAAAGGAGTAGCTGTTATGCGATTAGCTTCCCGTTTTGGTCGGTATAATTCCATCCGCCGTGAACGTCCTTTAACGGATGATGAATTAATGCAGTTCGTGCCTTCGGTATTTCCCGGTGATAAACATGAGTCCCGGAGTGAACGTTATACGTATATTCCAACAATCAATATCATCAATAAGTTACGTGATGAAGGTTTCCAGCCATTCTTTGCCTGTCAGAGTCGGGTTCGTGATTTGAGACGTCGCGAATACAGTAAACATATGTTACGTCTTCGCAGGGAAGGGCATATTAACGGGCAGGAAGTTCCTGAAATTATCCTGCTTAATTCACATGATGGTTCATCCAGTTATCAGATGACCCCCGGAATTTTTCGTTTTGTCTGCACAAATGGCCTAGTGTGCGGAAATAATTTTGGCGAAATCCGCGTTCCACATAAAGGTGATATTGTCGGGCAGGTTATAGAGGGAGCGTATGAAGTGCCCGGTGTCTTTGATAAGGTCACTGATAATATGGAGGCGATGAAAGAAATTAATCTTAACAGTGACGAGCAACATTTATTTGGCAGAGCTGCACTGATGGTCAGGTATGAAGATGAAAATAAAACGCCAGTGACGACTGAAAAAATAATTACTCCCCGTCGTCGGGAGGATAAACAGAACGAACTCTGGACAACCTGGCAGCGGGTTCAGGAGAATATGATAAAAGGTGGATTATCGGGGCGAAGTGCCTCCGGGAAAATATCAGGACAAGAGCCATTACAGGTATTGATGGTGATATAAGAATCAACAAGGCGTTGTGGGTGATTGCCGAACAGTTCAGAAAGTGGAAGTCATGATAATATAAGTAAAGCTCCGAAAATTTTTCGGGGCTTTACTTATATTATCATTTTTCGGCATCGCTGTGTCGTCTGATATACCTCAATTTCATCAAGTGGCTTTCCGGTTGTCTGTAAATATTATGCCCGCGAAAAATGGTCTGGCAGGAGGCTGCGCAGTTACCGGGTATATATAAGATGGGTTCCCGCTTCGCGTGGCTTCGGCCAGTCAGTATTGTCACTCATATGATATTTTTGTGTGTGGCCTTCCATGCCGCTTTTGCGGCATAACCGGTATCTGACAATGTCTGTAAGATTAATTGTTCTGCACGCTGTTAATTTCCTGAAGTGATTTCTTCGTGGTCGGAAGCCGGATGCCTTTACTGCTTTTTATCCCGGTATAAATCCGGTAAACATCTGATGCGTAGGCAAGACGTCTCTGGTTCTGGCGTTCGGTCTTCCTGAATCCGGCATTGTATGCACCAACGGCCTCCCAGGAGACGCCCCATTTTTTAAAGGCTATTGCCAGATAATAAGCACCGGTATAAATGTTCATGCAGGGATCTGTTGTCAGATGTTCCGGCTTAATTCCGTAGCGGGCCAGTTCGTTAAAATGCTGGGAATCTACCTGCATCAGTCCGCTGCCATATCCCGTTACCGGATTAATACCGATGGCATTAACCCGGTAACGGGATTCTTTCCATGATATTGCTCTCAGTAAATCAGGATCTATTTTGTAATCCCTGCCTGCAAGATCAAAGCAATCAGTGGCCAGACAGATCTCATTTATAAACATCAGGCAGATGGCTAACATCCATTTTTTCATTTTTCCACCTCTGGTGATTTTATCCGTAAATAATTTAACCCACTCCACAAAAAGGCTCAACAGGTTGGTGGTTCTCACCACCAAAAGCACCACACCCCACGCAAAAACAAGTTTTTGCTGATTTGTGTTTTAAATCATGTAATTAATGAAGTGTATTTATATTATATAATTTTGAATTATATTGCAGAGATTCGTGATAGATTCGATAGTGAATCTATCACGAATTGTCAATGATTCAGTAATGACTTTTTTTTTGAAAACATCTATTTACTTGGCGCGTGAATCTATATTAGATTCGTCATTTGATGATTGCTGATTCGTATAGTGAATCGTGATTTTAGTATGATGAATCTAATGGCGATTCGTCATAAGGTGCAGAATAGAGAGCACGAAAATATATTGTTTGTTTAGGAAGGTGAATAAGGTGTGTTATGGCCAAAATTCAGGTTTATGTTAATGACCATGTGTCTGAAAAAATAAATGCTATTGCTGTGCAAAGGCGAGCAGAGGGAGCAAAAGAGAAAGATGTTAGTTATTCAAGTATTGCCTCTATGTTGCTTGAGTTAGGATTGCGAGTTTATGAAGCGCAGATGGAAAGAAAAGAATCAGCGTTTAATCAGGCAGAGTTTAATAAACTTCTTCTTGAGTGTGTTGTAAAAACGCAGTCAACGGTGGCAAAGATTTTAGGTATTGAGTCTCTTAGCCCTCATGTTTCCGGAAACCCGAAGTTTGAATATGCCAATATGGTTGAAGATATCAGAGGGAAGGTGTCGGTTGAGATGGAAAGGTTCTTTCCAAAAAATGATGATGAATAAAGTGAAATAAATTTTGACTTTGTTCAAATATCATGGTTTTTTTGGTTCAAACTGATGACAATAATCAGAATAATTAGTATATTGATTATGTGGTTAATGCCACGTTAAAAATTGAAACTGAAAATCGCCGATGCAGGGAGCAGCCACTCCCTGCATCGACTGTCCATAGAATCCTTAGAGGAGGTTCCTATGTGTGCGATGGATCGTAGAGAAAGAGCACTCATCAGTCAATTGCATTTCCCTCATAGTCTTGGAGAGGCTATTTCGTTTTTAAAATATCCTGTATGTGTCCGCTTTGAGGATGGTTCTTTTATTCAGGAAAATAACCGCTTTGAAAAACTTATCAGATCGTCATTTAATTCATGTGATGAATGGTTTGATAGTTTAACGTTGGAATGTAAATTACAGTTATCCAGAGCAGAGATTGAATCATGCTCTTCAGTTTATGGTGTAAATTGTAATAATGACATATTACTTAATAATATGTTATGGAGTGTGATCATAGAAAGTATTATCACACCATGCGGCTATTTCTTTATCTGGAGATTTATTTGGGTAGCAAATGATAATCTGTCATCGTTTGTTGTGTCTAAATACTCCAATGAATTAATTGTACTATCTGATGAATATGTAGGCATTGAGCCATATCTGATAGGGTTTAGCCATCATTATTCATCAGCAAAGATGAACATCACTGTGTCTAAATCAAAGAAGAAAACCATGAAATTATTTAAACGACATGGATTTAGTTCTAGAGATCTCTGGTTGGATGAAATGATTAGAACGGAAAAGATACTTCCTTTATATGCTAAAGTAAAAGAAATATTGGGAAGATAGGCTGTTAACTTATTGTTACTTTGCGGGAACCATTGGTTCCCGTTTTTGTTAATATAATTTACTCTATTTTTGTTTTCATTAAAGATGATTTATATGATTATATTTTATTATCTCAAGTAATTATGCGGAGGAAACGTGAGCAGAGGGAGAACCAGAGCCGCACCGGGTAACAAAGTCTTATTAATACTGGATGAGACAACTAATCAGAAACTTTTAGCAGCTAGAGATCGTAGCGGAAGAACAAAAACTAATGAGGTGTTCATTAGACTAAAAGATCATCTCAATCGTTTTCCAGACTTTTATAATGCATCTTTAGTAAAGGAGGAAGCTGAAAGCATAGACGATATATAAAGAGTTTTATTTTTCACTATCAATATTAAACAGAGGAATCATATGGACGCCGTTTTAAGTGTTCAGGGTGCTTCTGCGCCCGTCAAAAAGAAGTCGTTTTTTTCTAAATTCACTCGTCTGAATATGCTTCGCCTGGCTCGCGCTGTGATCCCGGCTGCTGTTCTGATGATGTTCTTCCCGCAGCTGGCGATGGCCGCCGGCAGCAGTGGTCAGGACCTGATGGCAAGTGGTAACACCACGGTTAAGGCGACCTTCGGTAAGGACTCCAGTGTTGTTAAATGGGTTGTTCTGGCTGAAGTTCTGGTCGGTGCTGTCATGTACATGATGACCAAAAACGTCAAGTTCCTGGCCGGTTTTGCCATCATCTCTGTATTTATTGCTGTGGGTATGGCCGTCGTTGGCCTCTGACAGGAAATAAAACGATGTCGGGAGACGAGAATAAACTTAAGAAATATCGTTTCCCGGAAACACTGACCAACCAGAGCCGCTGGTTTGGCCTGCCACTGGATGAACTGATCCCCGCAGCAATCTGTATTGGCTGGGGGATCACAACATCGAAATATCTGTTCGGTATTGGTGCAGCGGTTCTGGTTTATTTCGGGATTAAAAAACTGAAAAAAGGGCGGGGCAGTTCCTGGTTACGAGACCTGATTTACTGGTATATGCCAACAGCCCTGCTGCGCGGTATTTTTCATAATGTTCCCGATTCGTGTTTCCGGCAGTGGATTAAATAGAACTGATACCAGGATTGTTATATGGAACACGGTGCCCGTTTAAGTACCAGTCGTGTAATGGCCATCGCCTTTATATTTATGTCAGTGCTTATTGTTCTCAGCCTCTCTGTTAACGTCATTCAGGGGGTGAATAACTACCGTCTTCAGAATGAGCAACGCACTGCCGTGACGCCAATGGCATTTAATGCCCCCTTTGCCGTGTCACAGAACAGTGCCGACGCCTCTTATTTACAGCAGATGGCGCTGTCATTTATTGCCCTCCGTCTGAATGTTTCATCAGAAACCGTCGATGCCTCACATCAGGCGCTTCTGCAATATATCCGCCCGGGCGCACAGAACCAGATGAAAGTTATTCTGGCTGAAGAAGCGAAGCGTATTAAAAACGATAACGTGAACTCAGCCTTTTTCCAGACCAGTGTTCGTGTCTGGCCTCAGTATGGCCGTGTGGAAATTCGTGGTGTGCTTAAAACCTGGATTGGTGATTCAAAACCTTTCACTGATATCAAACATTACATCCTTATTCTGAAGCGGGAAAACGGGGTGACCTGGCTGGATAATTTCGGGGAAACAGACGATGAGAAAAAATAATACGGCAATAATATTCGGCAGCCTGTTTTTTTCCTGCAGCGTGATGGCCGCAAACGGTACGCTGGCCCCCACCGTGGTGCCAATGGTGAACGGTGGTCAGGCCAGTATTGCCATCAGCAATACCAGCCCGAATCTGTTTACCGTTCCCGGTGACCGGATTATCGCCGTGAACAGTCTGGATGGTGCCCTGACCAATAATGAGCAGACCGCCTCCGGCGGTGTGGTGGTTGCCACCGTCAACAAAAAGCCCTTTACGTTCATTCTGGAAACAGAACGTGGTCTGAATCTTTCCATTCAGGCCGTTCCCCGTGAAGGCGCGGGGCGTACCATTCAGCTGGTCAGTGACCTGCGCGGAACCGGAGAAGAAGCCGGTACGTGGGAAACGTCCACGCCTTACGAATCCCTGCTTGTGACCATCAGCCAGGCTGTCCGTGGCGGAAAATTACCCGCAGGCTGGTATCAGGTTCCGGTGACAAAGGAAATCCTGCAGGCCCCGGCGGGGCTGTCTTCAGTGGCAGATGCGGTATGGACGGGGAATCACCTGAAGATGGTCCGCTTTGCCGTGGAAAATAAAACGCTGTCTGTCCTGAATATCCGGGAAAGTGACTTCTGGCAGCCGGGAACCCGTGCCGTGATGTTCAGCCAGCCTGCCAGCCAGTTACTGGCAGGTGCGCGCATGGATGTGTATGTCATCCGTGACGGGGAGGGCAACTGATGGCCAGTATCAATACCATTGTGAAACGCAAACAGTACCTGTGGCTGGGGATTGTGGTTGTCGGTGCAGCCTCCGCGATTGGTGGGGCACTGTATCTGTCTGATGTGGACATGTCCGGTAACGGTGAGGCGGTGGCAGAACAGGAGCCTGTGCCGGATATGACCGGTGTGGTGGATACGACCTTTGATGACAAGGTGCGTCAGCATGCCACCACAGAGATGCAGGTGACGGCAGCGCAGATGCAGAAGCAGTATGAGGAAATCCGTCGTGAGCTGGATGTTCTGAACAAACAGCGCGGTGATGACCAGCGTCGTATTGAAAAGCTGGGACAGGACAATGCCGCCCTGGCAGAGCAGGTAAAAGCCCTGGGTGCAAATCCTGTCACCGCGACCGGAGAACCAGTACCGCAGATGCCAGCCTCACCGCCCGGCCCGGAAGGCGAACCACAGCCAGGAAACACACCCGTATCCTTCCCGCCGCAGGGCAGCGTTGCTGTTCCACCGCCGACGGCGTTTTATCCCGGGAATGGTGTCACACCACCACCACAGGTGACGTACCAGTCTGTGCCGGTGCCTAACCGGATACAGCGTAAGGTGTTTACCCGTAATGAGGGAAAACAGGGACCATCACTGCCGTACATTCCGTCAGGAAGTTTTGCGAAAGCCATGCTGATTGAAGGGGCGGATGCCAATGCCTCTGTCACCGGTAATGAATCCACGGTGCCGATGCAGCTGCGTATCACCGGCCTGGTGGAAATGCCGAACAGCAAGACGTATGACGCAACGGGATGTTTTGTGGGTCTGGAAGCCTGGGGGGATGTCTCCAGTGAGCGTGCCATTGTACGTACCCGCAATATCAGCTGCCTGAAGGACGGCAAAACTATTGATATGCCGATTAAGGGGCATGTCAGCTTCCGGGGTAAAAACGGTATCAAGGGCGAAGTGGTGATGCGTAACGGCAAAATCCTCGGCTGGGCATGGGGCGCGGGATTTGTTGACGGTATCGGTCAGGGAATGGAGCGCGCCTCCCAGCCGGCTGTCGGGCTGGGTGCCACTGCTGCTTACGGGGCCGGCGATGTCCTTAAAATGGGTATCGGTGGCGGCGCATCGAAAGCCGCACAGACGCTCAGTGACTACTACATCAAACGTGCCGAACAGTATCACCCGGTGATACCGATTGGTGCGGGCAACGAAGTGACCGTGGTGTTCCAGGACGGCTTCCAGCTGAAAACCGTGGAAGAGATGGCGCTGGAACGCACGCAGAGCAGAGCGGAAGAAGACAATCCGGAAAGTCCGGTTCCTGTTCCGCCATCAGCTGAAAGTCATCTTAACGGCTTTAATACTGACCAGATGCTGAAGCAGCTGGGCAACCTGAATCCGCAGCAGTTTATGTCCGGCAGTCAGGGAGGGGGCAATGATGGCAAATAATACGTCGTCCCGTCAGGCGGGCCATGCCGCCCGGTATGTTGTCGCCCGGGTTCTGCGAGGACTGTTCTGGTGTCTGAAATACGCCGTCATTCTGCCACTGGCCACAATGGCCCTGATGGCTCTGTTTGTTTTATGGAAGGACAACACCACACCAGGAAAATTACTGGTTCAGGAAATTGACTTCGTAAGACAAACAGCCCCTGCCGGGCAGTTTCCTGTAAGAGAATGTTTGCCTTCTCTGCATGATCTTCCAGGAGCAGAAGAGAAAATCTGCCGTTACCGTGCTGCTGATGCTGCAGATTATGTCAGGGAGACTGACCGGTCACTGATGCAACTGGTCACCGCATTCTGGGCAACGCTGGCACTTATGTATATGTCGTTTGCGGCAGGTACCGGGAAATATCCGGTGCGACCCGGAAAAATGAAATGTGTCCGTGTGGCAACAGCAGATGAGCGTCTGAAGGAAGTTCTTGCAGAAGACACTTCCCTGCCGGGAAAAATCAGGGAATGCCATGTTTATTTCCCTGATGACAGAACAATCAGAAACAACGGAGATAAAAATGAACATGCGTAATATTAATGTTATTACTGCCCGCTCTGTACCGGATAAAAGCGTATCAGATGATTTTATGCATGCTGTTCTCAGTAACTGCACCACAAGAATCGTACTTCCTGCACCGAAGGAATTCAGTTCTGAATCATTGCCGCACAATTTTAATATGGCTGCTGTCGGTGTGATGAAGAATTCAGAAATATAAGGAACCCTTCGATGAATAAGCTGGTTTCTGATGGCAGCGTCAAAAAAATAAATTATCCGGTGCTGTATGAGTCCGGAATAACACCTCCGTTATGTGAAGTCAGTGCACCAGAACCTGATGCGGGGGGAAAACGCATTGTGGCATATGTTTATAAATCATCACGGAGTACGGTTTCTGAAAACCCTGACATTGTAAAAACCTGTACGGTCAGGGATTTGAAGAAGGATTTTGTGAACTGCGATGAGAAAGGTGAGGGACAATGAAACAGATTTCTTTATTTATTCCTCTGCTGGGGACCTTATTACTTTCCGGCTGTGCCGGAACCAGTACGGAATTTGAGTGTAACGCCACCACATCCGATACCTGTATGACGATGGAGCAGGCCAATGAGAAGGCCAAAAAACTGGAGCAGTCCTCAGAAGCAAAGCCGGTTGCGGCATCACTGCCGCGCCTGGCTGAAGGGAACTTCCGGACAATGCCGGTGCAGACCGTCACCGCGACCACTCCGTTCGGCAGCAGACCTGCGGTGACAGCACATCCGGAGCAGAAACTGCTGGCACCACGCCCGCTGTTTACCGCTGCCCGGGAAGTGAAAACGGTTGTTCCGGTCAGTTCAGTTACGCCGGTAACACCTCCTCGTCCGCTAAGAACGGGTGAGCAGACGGCAGCATTATGGATAGCGCCTTATATTGATAACCAGGATGTTTATCATCAGCCATCCAGCGTGTTTTTTGTTATTAAACCGTCTGCGTGGGGAAAGCCACGTATTAATTAACTGGCCCTGAAGTTGTATATCAGCCGGCAATGCCGGCGGGCTTTCTGTATTCAAAATCTGCCTGTAAAACGAGTGCCCTGTGCGTGAAAAGGGATGGGCGGTAGCGTGTCAGAACATGTCGGGAGGAATATTCCGTGAGTGATGAAGCCGATGAAGAATATTTAGTGACAGAACAACTGACCATGACAGGAATAAACCGGATACGCCAGAAAATAAATGCTCATGGTATTCCTGTTTATCTCTGTGAAGCATGCGGAAATCCTATTCCGGAAACCCGGCGGAAAATATTTCCCGGTGTGACGTTGTGCGTTGAATGTCAGGCGTATCAGGAAAGACAGAGAAAACATTATGCATAAGTCAGTCGCAGAACATAGTGATTTAATTCCGGATGAACATGAGTGGATATTCAGAAAACAGAAATCTTTGTATATGCGCCGGGAAATGGCGCGTTAATTACAGGTATTCCCTTCATGGCTACCGCATTTCTCGCTTTATTTTTCAACTAAGGAATTCATGTGAATAACCCACTTGAGGCCGTCACTCAGGCGGTTAACTCCCTCGTCACAGCACTGAAACTGCCTGACGAATCCGCAAAGGCCAATGAAGTTCTGGGCGAAATGAGCTTCCCGCAGTTCAGCCGTCTGCTGCCGTACCGTGATTATAACCAGGAATCCGGTCTGTTCATGAATGACACCACGATGGGCTTTATGCTGGAAGCCATTCCCATCAATGGGGCGAATGAGTCTATTGTGGAGGCGCTCGACCACATGCTGCGCACCAAACTGCCGCGCGGAGTGCCGTTCTGCATCCATCTGATGTCCAGTCAGCTGGTTGGTGACAGGATTGAGTACGGGCTGCGTGAGTTCTCCTGGTCAGGTGAACAGGCTGAACGGTTTAACGCCATTACCCGTGCCTATTATATGAAAGCGGCAGCGACACAGTTTCCGCTGCCGGAGGGGATGAATCTTCCCCTGACCCTGCGCCATTACCGGGTGTTTATCTCGTACTGTTCTCCCTCGAAGAAAAAAAGCCGGGCCGACATTCTGGAAATGGAAAACCTGGTGAAAATCATCCGGGCGTCGTTACAGGGTGCCAGTATCACCACACAGACGGTGGATGCACAGGCCTTTATCGATATTGTCAGGGAGATGATTAACCATAATCCGGACTCCCTGTACCCGAAAAGACGTCAGCTGGACCCGTATTCTGATCTGAATTATCAGTGTGTGGAGGACAGTTTTGACCTGAAAGTCCGGGCGGATTACCTGACGCTGGGACTGCGTGAGAACGGCAGGAACAGTACGGCCCGCATCCTGAATTTCCATCTGGCCCGTAACCCGGGAATCGCCTTCCTGTGGAACATGGCCGACAACTACAGCAACCTGCTGAACCCGGAACTGTCCATCTCCTGTCCTTTCATCCTGACGCTGACTCTGGTGGTGGAAGACCAGGTGAAAACCCACAGCGAAGCCAACCTGAAGTACATGGACCTGGAGAAAAAGTCGAAGACCTCCTATGCCAAATGGTTTCCGTCCGTGGAGAAAGAGGCGAAGGAGTGGGGGGAACTGCGTCAGCGGCTGGGCTCCGGTCAGTCCTCTGTCGTGTCCTACTTCCTCAACATCACAGCCTTCTGCAAGGACAATAATGAAACGGCGCTGGAAGTGGAGCAGGACATCCTGAACAGCTTCCGTAAAAACGGTTTTGAGCTGATTTCACCGCGCTTTAACCACATGCGCAATTTCCTGACCTGTCTGCCCTTTATGGCCGGGAAAGGGTTGTTTAAACAGCTGAAAGAGGCCGGAGTGGTACAGCGCGCAGAGAGCTTTAATGTGGCCAACCTGATGCCGTTAGTGGCGGATAACCCCCTGACACCGGCAGGTCTGCTGGCACCCACCTACCGTAACCAGCTGGCGTTTATCGATATTTTCTTCCGGGGGATGAATAACACCAACTATAACATGGCGGTCTGTGGTACCTCCGGGGCCGGTAAAACCGGGCTGATACAGCCACTTATCCGCAGCGTGCTGGACTCCGGGGGCTTTGCCGTGGTGTTCGACATGGGGGATGGCTACAAGTCCCTGTGTGAGAACATGGGGGGCGTATATCTGGACGGTGAAACCCTGCGTTTTAACCCGTTTGCGAACATCACCGATATCGACCAGTCCGCGGAGCGTGTCCGCGACCAGCTGTCGGTGATGGCCAGCCCCAACGGTAACCTGGATGAAGTGCATGAAGGTCTGCTGCTGCAGGCGGTCAAAGCCTCCTGGCTGGCCAAAAAGAACAGAGCACGTATTGATGACGTGGTGGATTTCCTGAAAAACGCCAGTGACAGCGAGCAGTATGCCGAGTCACCGACCATCCGCAGCCGTCTGGATGAAATGATTGTGCTGCTTGACCAGTACACTGCCAACGGCACTTATGGCCGGTATTTTAACTCTGATGAGCCGTCCCTGCGGGATGATGCCAGAATGGTGGTGCTGGAGCTGGGCGGACTGGAAGACCGTCCGTCACTGCTGGTTGCGGTGATGTTCTCCCTGATTATCTACATCGAGAACAGGATGTACCGCACGCCGCGTAACCTCAAGAAACTGAACGTTATTGATGAAGGCTGGCGTCTGCTGGACTTCAAAAATCACAAGGTCGGTGAATTTATTGAGAAAGGCTACCGTACCGCCCGCCGTCATACCGGTGCCTATATCACCATCACACAGAACATCGTCGACTTTGACTCTGACAAGGCCTCCAGTGCTGCCCGCGCGGCATGGGGTAACTCCTCCTACAAAATTATCCTCAAACAGAGTGCGAAGGAGTTCGCGAAATACAACCAGCTGTATCCGGACCAGTTCCTGCCACTGCAGCGTGACATGATTGGTAAGTTCGGTGCGGCCAAAGATCAGTGGTTCAGTTCCTTCCTGTTGCAGGTGGAAAACCATTCCTCCTGGCACCGCCTGTTTGTGGACCCGTTAAGCCGCGCCATGTACAGCTCTGACGGCCCGGATTTTGAGTTTGTGCAGCAGAAACGTAAAGAGGGGCTGAGTATTCATGAGGCGGTGTGGCAGCTGGCGTGGAAGAAGTCAGGGCCGGAGATGGCTTCGCTGGAAGCCTGGCTGGAAGAACATGAGAAATACAGGAGTGTTGCATGACCATAACGCAAAAAACGACTGACGTTACAGCCCCCCGACGCAGCCACTGGTGGTGGACGGTGCCGGGATGCCTGGCAATGGTGTTACTGAACGCAGCCATCAGTTACGGCATTGTCAGACTGAACGCACCGGTGACTGCCGCCTTCAACATGAAACAGACCGTGGATGCGTTTTTTGACAGCGCCAGTCAGAAACAACTGTCAGAAGCACAGTCAAAAGCCCTTTCAGCGCGTTTTAACACGGCACTGGAAGCCAGCCTGCAGGCATGGCAGCAGAAACACCACGCGGTCATTCTGGTGTCGCCTGCCGTGGTACAGGGGGCTCCGGATATCACCCGGGAAATCCAGCAGGATATTGCCCGGCGAATGAGGGCGGAACCATGAGATGCCGGGGGCTGATTGCCCTGCTGATATGGGGGCAGAGTGTGGCCGCAGCCGATCTTGGCACCTGGGGCGATCTGTGGCCGGTAAAGGAGCCGGACATGCTGACGGTGATCATGCAGCGCCTGACGACACTGGAGCAGTCCGGTGAGATGGGCCGGAAAATGGATGCCTTTAAGGAGCGGGTGATCCGCAACAGTCTGCGGCCCCCTGCCGTACCCGGTATCGGACGCACGGAGAAATACGGCAGCCGGTTGTTTGACCCGTCCGTCAGACTGGCTGCGGATATCCGGGATAACGAAGGGCGGGTGTTTGCCCGTCAGGGTGAAGTGATGAATCCGCTGCAGTATGTTCCTTTTAACCAGACGCTGTATTTCATCAACGGCGATGATCCGGCGCAGGTGGCCTGGATGAAACGCCAGACGCCGCCCACACTGGAGAGCAAAATTATCCTCGTGCAGGGCAGTATCCCGGAGATGCAGAAGTCTCTGGACAGCCGTGTTTACTTTGACCAGAACGGTGTGTTCTGCCAGCGCCTCGGCATTGACCAGGTCCCGGCACGGGTGAGCGCCGTTCCCGGCGATCGCTTCCTGAAGGTGGAATTTATACCGGCAGAGGAGGGCAGAAAATGAAGCGAAGCCTGTGGCTGCTGATGTTATTCCTTCTCGCCGGTCATGTCCCTGCAGCGTCTGCGGATTCTGCCTGTGAGGGGCGTTTTGTAAACCCGATCACGGATATCTGCTGGAGCTGTATTTTCCCGCTCTCGCTGGGCAGTATCAAAGTCAGTCAGGGTAAGGTCCCCGACACGGCGAACCCGTCGATGCCCATTCAGATTTGTCCGGCACCGCCGCCGCTGTTCAGGCGTATCGGGCTGGCCATTGGTTACTGGGAGCCGATGGCGCTGACGGACGTCACCCGGTCACCGGGATGCATGGTGAACCTGGGCTTCAGCCTGCCGGCTTTTGGTAAAACGGCACAGGGAACGGCGAAAAAAGATGAGAAGCAGGTGAACGGGGCGTTCTATCACGTTCACTGGTACAAATACCCGCTGACGTACTGGCTTAACATCATCACATCGCTGGGCTGTCTGGAAGGTGGTGACCTGGATATCGCTTATCTTTCTGAAATCGACCCCACCTGGACGGACAGCAGCCTGACCACCATTCTCAATCCGGAAGCCGTCATCTTTGCCAATCCGATAGCACAGGGGGCCTGTGCTGCAGATGCCATTGCCAGCGCCTTTAACATGCCCATCGATGCTCTGTTCTGGTGTGTCGGTTCGCAGGGAAGTATGTACCCGTTTAATGGCTGGGTGAGTAATGAGTCCAGTCCGTTGCAGTCTTCCCTGCTGGTCAGTGAACGCATGGCGTTCAAACTGCACCGTCAGGGCATGATTATGGAAACCATCGGGAAAAATAACGCCGTCTGTAATGAATATCCGTCCCCAATCCTGCCCAAAGAACGCTGGCGTTACCAGATGGTGAATATGTACCCGGACAGCGGACAGTGCCACCCGTTCGGGCGCAGCGTGACCCGCTGGGAAACCGGGAAAAATCCGCCCAACACAAAGAAAAACTTCGGCTACCTGATGTGGCGTAAACGTAACTGTGTCTTCCTGTGAGGTGAATGATGAAGCTGAGTATGAAATCTCTGGCAGCACTGCTGATGATGCTGAACGGGGCGGTTATGGCGTCAGAAAACGTGAACACTCCTGAAAACCGCCAGTTCCTGAAGCAGCAGGAAAATTTAAGCAGACAACTGCGTGAAAAACCTGACCATCAGCTGAAAGCCTGGGCGGAGAAACAGGTGCTGGAAAACCCCCTTCAGCGTTCAGATAACCATTTCCTGGATGAGCTGGTTCGTAAACAGCAGGCTTCGCAGGACGGGAAACCCCGGCAGGGTGCTCTGTATTTTGTGTCGTTTTCCATTCCCGAAGAGGGGCTGAAACGAATGCTGGGCGAAACCCGGCACTACGGTATACCCGCCACACTGCGGGGCATGGTGAACAATGACCTGAAGACCACCGCTGAAGCCGTGCAGTCCCTGGTGAAAGACGGCGCGACTGATGGTGTTCAGATCGACCCGACGCTGTTTTCACAGTACGGCATTCGCAGTGTACCGACACTGGTGGTGTTCTGCAGTCAGGGATACGACATCATCCGGGGAAACCTGCGGGTTGGTCAGGCGCTGGAGAAAGTGGCCGCCACGGGTGACTGCCGGCAGGTGGCTCATGATTTACTGGCAGGGAAAGGAGATTCCGGGAAATGAAACGTATTTTACCTCTGATACTGGCTCTGGTTGCCGGCATGGCACAGGCTGACAGCAACAGTGATTACCGGGCCGGTTCTGATTTTGCTCACCAGATCAAAGGGCAGGGAAGCAGCAGTATTCAGGGCTTTAAGCCACAGGAGAGTATCCCCGGCTATAACGCGAATCCGGACGAGACAAAATATTACGGTGGCGTGACTGCCGGCGGGGATGGCGGCCTGAAAAATGACGGCACCACGGAATGGGCGACCGGTGAAACCGGAAAAACCATCACAGAGTCATTCATGAACAAGCCGAAAGACATTCTTTCACCGGATGCACCGTTTATCCAGACCGGCAGGGATGTGGTGAACCGGGCTGACAGCATAGTGGGAAACACCGGGCAGCAGTGCAGTGCGCAGGAGATTAGCCGGAGTGAATACACGAATTACACCTGTGAGCGGGATTTACAGGTGGAGCAGTACTGCACACGAACTGCCCGTATGGAGCTGCAGGGGAGTACCACATGGGAAACCCGGACGCTGGAGTATGAAATGAGTCAGCTACCTGCACGTGAAGTGAATGGTCAGTATGTTGTCTCCATTACCTCTCCCGTTACCGGTGAAATTGTCGATGCGCATTACAGCTGGAGTCGTACTTACCTGCAGAAGAGTATACCTATGACAATTACAGTACTGGGAACCCCACTGAGCTGGAATGCCAAATACTCAGCTGATGCCTCATTTACACCAGTACAGAAAACACTGACTGCCGGTGTTGCTTTTACGTCATCTCACCCCGTCCGGGTCGGGAATACAAAATTCAGACGTCATACGGCAATGAAGCTGCGTCTGGTTGTCAGGGTAAAAAAAGCCTCGTACACCCCGTATGTTGTCTGGTCTGAAAGCTGTCCGTTCAGCAAGGAGCTGGGGAAACTGACAAAAACAGAATGTACGGAGGCTGGCGGGAACAGGACGCTGGTGAAAGATGGTCAGTCATACAGCATGTACCAGAGCTGCTGGGCATACCGGGACACGTATGTCACGCAGTCAGCAGACAAGGGAACCTGTCAGACCTACACCGACAATCCTGCCTGTACCCTGGTGTCACACCAGTGCGCCTTTTACTCCGAAGAAGGTGCCTGTCTGCATGAATATGCCACCTACTCCTGCGAGTCAAAAACATCCGGGAAAGTGATGGTCTGTGGGGGAGACGTCTTTTGTCTCGATGGCGAATGCGATAAGGCTCAGAGCGGGCAGAGTAATGATTTTGCTGAAGCAGTTTCTCAGCTGGCAGCACTGGCCGCTGCAGGTAAGGATGTTGCGGCGCTGAACGGGGTGGATGTCCGTGCTTTCACCGGTCAGGCGAAATTTTGTAAGAAGGCTGCAGCCGGATACAGCAACTGCTGTAAGGACAGCGGCTGGGGACAGGATATCGGGCTGGCCAAATGCAGCAGTGATGAAAAAGCCCTGGCTAAAGCAAAATCAAACAAACTGACCGTCAGCGTCGGGGAGTTCTGTTCGAAGAAAGTGCTGGGCGTCTGTCTGGAGAAAAAACGCAGCTACTGTCAGTTTGATTCGAAGCTGGCGCAGATAGTCCAGCAGCAGGGGCGCAACGGTCAGTTGCGTATCAGTTTTGGCAGTGCGAAGCATCCTGACTGTCGGGGGATTACGGTTGATGAGCTGCAGAAAATTCAGTTCGACAGACTGGATTTCACTAACTTCTACGAAGACCTGATGAATAACCAGAAAATCCCGGACAGTGGCATTCTGACGCAGAAAGTGAAAGAGCAGATTGCTGACCAGCTGAAACAGGCAGGACAGTAAGGTAGGGAAAATAACCGGGGGAAATGATGAAGGTCATATTCACTTCTAATCGTCTTGTTGATTTTCTTATCCGGCTTTTGATTACAGCGATTGTCATTTCCCCGGTAATTATCTGGTCGTGGGATACGGTAAAAGAAACCACGGCAGACGGGATGCTTGCTGCTGCTTTCGTTATTTTTTACTCCTGTGTGCTCCTGTTTATTCTGTATTTTTGTTTTTCTGCCCTGACTGACCTGCAGAAACCTGATGATGAAAGAAAAAGTGATGAAAGGAATGAAGATGAATAAAGCATTACTGCCACTGTTACTCTGCTGCTTTATTTTTCCGGTGTCAGGGAAAGATGCAGGCTGGCAGTGGTATAACGAGAAAATAAATCCGAAGGAAAAAGAAAATCAACCCGCACCTGCAGCCCCCCGTCAGGAACCGGATATTATGCAGAAACTGGCCGCACTGCAGACGGCAACAAAGCGGGCGCTGTACGAAGCTATTCTGTATCCCGGCGTGGATAATTTTGTGAAATATTTCCGGCTGCAGAATTACTGGACTCAGCAGGCCGGGCTTTTCACCATGAGCGCCAGAAAGGCCATGCTGGCACATCCTGAACTGGACTATAACTTGCAGTACAGCCATTACAACGGCACGGTCCGGAACCAGCTGGCGGCAGACCAGGCGCAGCAGCGACAGGCCATTGCGAAACTGGCTGAACACTACGGCATCATGTTTTTTTACCGGGGGCAGGACCCCATCGACGGGCAACTGGCGCAGGTCATTAATGGCTTCCGGGATACGTATGGTCTGAGTGTTATTCCCGTTTCCGTGGATGGCGTGATTAATCCGCTGTTGCCGGATTCCCGGACTGACCAGGGGCAGGCGCAGCGCCTCGGCGTGAAATATTTCCCGGCCATGATGCTGGTTGACCCGAAACAGGGCAGTGTTCGTCCGTTATCATACGGTTTTATTTCACAGGACGACCTGGCAAAACAGTTCCTGAACGTTTCTGAAGATTTTAAACCGAACTTCTGAATTACGGATATTTCCCGTTCGTCAGTAAATTCCATTAATTCTGCATTTTGTTAACCTGGAAATAATTCACCATTTATTCCGGTAGTCCCTTATTTAATTCTCTGTATGACAGGAGAGTTTTACTGTGCATAAATATAAATTCTCTTTACCCCGGCTTGATATTACGGGAATGTGGGTATTTTCCCTGGGTGTCTGGTTTCATATCGTCGCCCGTCTTGTTTACAGCAAACCCTGGATGGCTTTTTTTCTGGCGGAGTTGATTGCGGCCATCCTTGTGCTGTTCGGCGCATACCAGGTGCTGGATGCATGGATTGCCCGTGTCAGCCGGGAAGAGCGTGAGGCACTGGAAGCCAGGCAACAGGCCATGATGGCAGAGCAGCAGGAGGGCGGACATGTCTCTCATTAAATCACTGCTGTTCACCCTGTTGCTGGCAGCCGCTGCCGTGCAGGCCTCCACCCGGGATGAAATTGAACGACTCTGGAATCCGCAGGGTATGGCCGCGCAGCCTGCACAACCGGCAGCAGACACGTCAGCCAGGACAGAAAAGCCGGCTCCCCGCTGGTTCCGCCTCAGCAACGGCAGGCAGGTTAACCTGGCCGACTGGAAGGTGGTGCTGTTTATGCAGGGGCATTGCCCTTACTGTCACCAGTTTGACCCGGTACTGAAACAGCTGGCACAGCAGTACGGCTTTTCCGTTTTTCCCTACACCCTGGATGGTCAGGGGGATACCGCCTTTCCGGAGGCATTGCCGGTGCCACCGGAGGTGATGCAGACCTTCTTCCCTAATATCCCGGTGGCCACACCGACCACCTTCCTGGTCAACGTCAACACGCTTGAGGCATTACCGCTTTTACAGGGGGCAACGGATGCCGCCGGTTTTATGGCGCGGATGGATACCGTTCTGCAGATGTACGGAGGAAAAAAAGGTGCGAAATAAGCAGGTGGTGTTACTCATTGCCGGAATATCCGGCATCGTGACGGGAATAATCGTCAGCCTGAATATCCCCTTTATCCGTCAGGGGCTTTTTTATCCCGCCAGCCCTGTAGAAATTGTCGTTTCGCTGAGTCTTACCTTTTCTGTTTCTGTTGTGTTTTTTGTGGGGGCAATTGTGGGATGGATTTCGGTGTCTGAAATATATCACAGCCGCATGAACGGTCTGAATGAATTATCAGAGGAAATTTATAATGAAAGAAAACAAAAGGAATCAGAAATTCAAAATCAGAAGTACAGAACGAGATTATAAATACATTTCCAGAATTACTGACAGGTATGCTGGATTGTCTCTGGTATTCCTGACTGCCGGAATTGTTTTATGGACAGTTATGAATATTATTTTTGATGCCTGTATTGATTCGTGGAAAGTGGACCCGGAATTAAATAATTCGATTTATATGTGGAATATCCTGATATATGCCATTCCGTATACGTTATATGCGCTTGCAGCCGGGTTTCTTGTTACATTTTTTCTGTCCCCAATGTACGAATTAATATACGGAAATATCGGGATATTCCTGCTGAAATGTCGTATGCGCCGGGAGAACACATTAAGGGAGGGCAGCAATAATGTTTCGCATTAAGCCTCTTTTTATTCTTTGTGCCGCCTTACTGACAGTGACGCCTGCAGCGTCAGCGGATGTGAACAGCGACATGAATCAGTTCTTTAACAAGCTGGGCTTCGCTTCCAATACCACACAGCCGGGCGTCTGGCAGGGGCAGGCCGCCGACTATGCTTACGGTGGCTCCCTGTATGCCCGTACTCAGGTCAAAAATGTTCAGCTGATTTCCATGACGCTGCCGGATATCAATGCCGGATGTGGCGGCATCGACGCCTATCTCGGCTCGTTCAGTTTTATTAATGGCGAGCAGTTGCAGCGTTTTGTTAAGCAGATTATGAGCAATGCTGCCGGTTACTTTTTTGACCTTGCCCTGCAGACAACGGTGCCGGAAATAAAAACCGCAAAAGACTTCGTGCAGAAAATGGCAAGCGACATTAACAGTATGAACCTCAGTTCCTGCCAGGCTGCACAGGGGATTATCGGCGGGCTTTTCCCCCGGACGCAGGTGTCCCAGCAGAAAGTCTGTCAGGACATTGCCGGTGAGAGCAATATTTTTGCTGACTGGGCGGCTTCCCGGCAGGGATGTACCGTTGGCGGGAAATCTGACAGCGTCAGGGATAAAGCCAGCGACAAGGATAAGGAGCGGGTGACCAAAAACATTAACATCATGTGGAATGCGCTTTCCAAAAACAGAATGTTTGACGGCAACAAAGAGCTGAAAGAGTTTGTGATGACGCTGACCGGCTCACTGGTGTTTGGTCCCAACGGCGAAATCACACCGCTGTCGGCCAGAACCACTGACCGCTCAATTATCCGGGCCATGATGGAAGGCGGCACAGCAAAAATTTATCACTGCAACGATTCTGATAAATGCCTGAAAGTGGTGGCAGATACACCGGTGACCATCAGCCGGGATAATGCACTGAAGTCTCAGATTACTAAACTTCTGGCCAGCATTCAGAACAAGGCGGTCAGTGACACATCTCTGGATGACAAGGAAAAAGGCTTTATTTCCAGTACCACTATCCCCGTCTTCAAATACCTGGTTGACCCGCAGATGCTCGGTGTTTCCAACAGCATGATTTACCAGCTGACGGACTATATCGGTTACGACATCCTGCTGCAGTACATTCAGGAGTTGATACAGCAGGCCCGGGCGATGGTGGCCACGGGAAATTATGACGAAGCAGTTATCGAACATATTAACGACAATATGAATGATGCCACCCGGCAGATTGCGGCGTTTCAGTCACAGGTGCAGGTACAGCAGGATGCGCTGCTGGTTGTCGATCGTCAGATGAGCTACATGCGTCAGCAGCTTTCCGCCCGCATGCTCAGTCGTTACCAGAACAACTATCACTTCGGAGGAAGCACGCTGTGAATGAAGTTTATGTGATTGCCAGTGGTGAGTGGTTGCGGAATAACCTGAATGCCATTGCCGCCTTTATGGGGACCCGGACGTGGGATTCCATTGAAAAAATTGCGCTCACATTGTCTGTTCTCGCGGTGGTCGTAATGTGGGTACAGCGGCACAACGTGATGGATTTGCTGGGCTGGGTGGCCGTGTTTGTGCTTATCAGCCTGCTGGTTAATGTCCGCACATCGGTGCAGATTATTGATAACAGTGACCTGGTCAAAGTTCACCGGGTGGATAATGTGCCGGTCGGACTGGCGATGCCACTTTCACTGACGACCCGTATCGGGCATGCAATGGTGGCCAGTTACGAGATGATCTTCACGCAACCGGACAGTGTCACCTACAGCAAAACGGGGATGCTGTTTGGCGCAGAACTGGTATCAAAAAGCACCGACTTTTTGTCCCGCAATCCGGAAATCGCCAATCTTTTCCAGGATTATGTGCAGAACTGCGTGATGGGGGATATTTACCTGAACCACAAATACACGCTGGAGGAGCTGATGGCCTCCGCTGATCCCTACACGCTGATTTTTTCCCGCCCCAGTCCGCTGCGGGGCGTTTATGACAGCAATAATAATTTCGTGACCTGTAAGGACGCGTCGGTTTCGCTGAAAGACAAGCTGAATCTGGATACACAGAGTGGCGGAAAAACCTGGCATTATTATGCCCAGCAGCTATTTGGTGGACGCCCTGATCCGAACCTGTTGTTCAGTACGCTGATTGGCGACAGTTACAGTTACTTCTATGGCTCAAGTAAATCAGCCAGCCAGATCATCCGCCAGAATGTCACCATCAATGCGCTGAAGGAGGGGATCACCAGTTATGCCGCACGTAATGGTGATTCGGCCAGCCTGGTGAATCTGGCCACCACATCATCAATGGAGAAGCAACGTCTGGCACATGTCTCCATCGGTCATGTGGCGATGCGGACACTGCCCATGACGCAGACCATCCTGACGGGGATCGCCATCGGTATTTTCCCGCTACTGGTACTGACGGCTGTCTTCAACAAACTGACGCTGTCCGTCCTGAAAGGCTATGTGTTTGCCCTGATGTGGTTGCAGTCATGGCCAATGTTGTACGCCATTCTGAACAGCGCCATGACATTTTATGCGAAGCAGAATGGTGCACCGGTGGTGCTCTCGGAAATTTCACAGATACAGCTGAAATACTCCGATCTGGCTTCCACTGCCGGGTATCTTTCCATGATGATCCCGCCATTATCCTGGATGATGGTCAGGGGGCTCGGGGCAGGATTTTCCAGTGTGTACAGCCATTTCGCTTCCTCTGCTATCAGCCCGACCGCCAGTGCAGCAGGCAGTGTGGTTGACGGTAATTACTCCTACGGCAACATGCAGACGGAGAACGTTAACGGCTTCAGCTGGAGCACCAACAGCACCACGTCGTTTGGTCAGATGATGTACCAGACCGGCAGTGGCGCAACCGCCACACAGACCCGTGACGGTAATATGGTGATGGATGCAAGCGGAGCGATGTCCCGGTTACCGGTCGGCATCAATGCAACGCGTCAGATTGCGGCGGCACAACAGGAAATGGCCCGGGAAGCATCGAACAGAGCAGAAAGTGCCCTGCATGGGTTCAGCAGCAGTATTGCCAGTGCCTGGAACACGCTCAGTCAGTTTGGTTCTAACCGGGGGAGCAGTGATTCTGTCACCGGTGGTGCTGACAGCACGATGAGTGCTCAGGACTCCATGATGGCCAGCCGTATGCGCAGTGCAGTGGAAAGCTATGCGAAGGCGCATAATATCAGTAATGAGCAGGCGACAAGAGAACTGGCATCGAGAAGTACGACTGCATCAGCTGGATTGTATGGTGATGCTCATGCCGGATTAGATGCAAAGCCCAGCCTTTTTGGTGTGCGTGTTGATGTTGGCGCTAAGGTTGGTGGGCGAGCCAGTATTGACGGTAGTGATCTGGACTCACATGAAGCCAGTAGTGGCAGCAGGGCTTCCCATGATGCTCGCCATGATATTGACGCTAGAGCCAGTAAGGACTTTAAAGAGGCCAGCGATTACTTTACCAGTCGCAAAGTCAGTGAATCCGGAAGCCATACTGACAATAATGCCGATTCCCGCGTGGACCAGTTGTCTGCAGCCCTGAACTCAGCGAAACAGAGTTACGACCAGTACACGACGAATATGACCCGCAGCCATGAATATGCTGAAATGGCATCCCGTACTGAAAGCATGAGTGGGCAGATGAGTGAAGACCTGTCGCAACAGTTTGCACAGTATGTGATGAAACACGCGCCGCAGGATGCAGAAGCTATTCTGACAAACACCAGTTCACCGGAGATTGCAGAACGCCGTCGGGCGATGGCATGGTCTTTTGTTCAGGAACAGGTACAACCTGGTGTTGATAATGCCTGGCGTGAATCCCGTGGCGATATTGGTAAAGGAATGGAGAGCGTACCTTCGGGTGGTGGCAGCCAGGATATTATTGCTGACCATCAGGGGCATCAGGCCATTATTGATCAAAGAACACAGGACAGTAATATCCGTAATGATGTAAAACATCAGGTTGATAATATGGTCACAGAATATAAAGGGAATATAGGTGATACTCAGAACAGCATACATGGCGAGGAAAATATTGTAAGAGGACAGTATTCTGAACTGCAGAATCACCATAAAACAGAAGCATTATCTCAGAATAATAAATATAATGAAGAGCGAGAAAGTCAAAAGATAATACCTGAGCCATCAGGAGAGGCTGTGAAAAAAATGATTGATGGTAAAAAGGAACGACTGAAGGGGCCATTATGATCACTCACTATGATATAAAAATGGAGACACAGAAACTAAAGGATGTACTCTCTGTAGAGGGGGTTAATATCCCGCCATTATTACAGGTCATAAAGCCAGGGGGGTATGTGTTTTTATGGGTTTTATTATGGCCAACATTTCTTCGTTTGCTGGCAGATAAAGTTGATATCCGAGATGCCGGATTTGATATATGTTTTAGTGGCGTAATGGGTTTTATCCTTTTTGTTGCCATTACTAATGGAATGATGTTGTATCTTGCTATCCCTGAAAAATTCAGAGATGAGTCGAAAGTTATATCTTTTATGTATGATAAGAACAAAACTTATATCTTGTCATTTTTGATTGCTTTTTCAATGGTTTCATTTGCCCATACACTCTTATATGAGTTTTTATTAATTGCTTTGTTTATAATCTTTTTCTTTATTTATGCTATAGACATAAATCGTTATAATCTCTCAGCTATAGCCTCAGTAATAGGGCTGTTCAAAAAAGAGTCTGTTAGTTAAAAGGATATTTTGGATGAAAACAAAAAAATTGATGATGGTTGCACTGGTCAGTTCCACTCTGGCCCTTTCAGGGTGTGGTGCGATGAGCACAGCAATCAAGAAGCGTAACCTTGAGGTGAAGACTCAGATGAGTGAGACCATCTGGCTTGAACCCGCCAGCGAACGCACGGTATTTCTGCAGATCAAAAACACGTCTGATAAAGACATGAGTGGGCTGCAGGGCAAAATTGCTGATGCTGTGAAAGCAAAAGGGTATCAGGTGGTGACTTCTCCGGATAAAGCCTACTACTGGATTCAGGCGAATGTGCTGAAGGCCGATAAGATGGATCTGCGGGAGTCTCAGGGATGGCTGAACCGTGGTTATGAAGGCGCAGCTGTTGGTGCAGCGTTAGGTGCCGGTATTACCGGATATAATTCCAGTTCTGCCGGTGCCACACTCGGTGTGGGCCTTGCTGCCGGTCTGGTGGGTATGGCTGCAGATGCGATGGTGGAAGATGTGAACTATACCATGATCACGGATGTGCAGATTGCAGAGCGTACTAAGACAACGGTGACAACGGATAATGTTGCCGCCCTGCGTCAGGGCACATCAGGTGCGAAAATTCAGACCAGTACTGAAACAGGTAACCAGCATAAATACCAGACCCGTGTGGTCTCAAATGCGAACAAGGTTAACCTGAAATTTGAAGAGGCGAAGCCTGTTCTCGAAGACCAGCTGGCCAAATCAATCGCAAATATTCTCTGATTATCTTCCGGAGGCTGGTCTGACCGGCCTCCTGACTGACGCCTCGCTTTGCTCGTTGTCCAACCCCGGAAAGAAATAAAATAAATTTTATTTCTCCCCGGCGTTTCCGAAATAAATATGAAAACACTGAGCGGTTGTGCAAATTCTTTGTGCGACCGTGAAGTGTTGCCGGCGAAGCCGGAATTTAACGGTTATTAATCTTTTCATCATTAATAATCAGTCCGACTGACTTTTTTTCTTCGGAATATCATCATGAGTTTTAACGCAAAGGATATGACCCAGGGCGGTCAGATTGCGTCCATGCGTATCCGCATGCTCAGCCAGATCGCCAATATCATGCTTTACTGCCTGTTTATTTTTTTCTGGATACTCGTTGGTCTGGTTTTATGGGTAAAAATAAGCTGGCAGACGTTTGTGAACGGCTGTATTTACTGGTGGTGTACCACGCTGGAAGGCATGCGGGATTTAATCAAGTCCCAGCCGGTCTATGAGATCCAGTATTACGGCAAAACCTTCCGGATGAACGCTGCTCAGGTACTGCATGATAAATATATGATCTGGTGCGGAGAGCAGCTATGGTCCGCATTCGTTCTGGCCACAGTTGTGGCACTGGTTATTTGCCTGATTACCTTCTTTGTTGTCTCCTGGATTCTGGGGCGTCAGGGTAAACAACAGAGCGAAAATGAAGTCACAGGTGGTCGCCAGCTGACGGAGAACCCGAAAGACGTTGCCCGGATGCTGAAAAAAGACGGCAAGGACTCCGATATACGGATTGGCGACCTGCCGATTATCCGGGATTCCGAAATCCAGAACTTCTGTCTGCACGGTACGGTCGGGGCCGGTAAGTCGGAAGTTATCCGTCGTCTGGCCAACTACGCCCGTCAGCGTGGTGATATGGTGGTGATTTATGACCGTTCAGGGGAATTTGTTAAAAGTTACTATGATCCCTCCATCGATAAAATCCTGAATCCGCTGGATGCACGCTGTGCCGCCTGAGATTTATGGAAGGAGTGTCTGACACAGCCGGATTTTGATAATACGGCAAATACCCTGATCCCGATGGGCACAAAAGAGGACCCGTTCTGGCAGGGTTCAGGACGTACCATTTTTGCGGAGGCGGCGTACCTGATGCGTAATGACCCCAACCGCAGCTACAGCAAACTGGTGGACACACTGCTTTCCATCAAAATCGAAAAACTGCGTACCTTCCTGCGTAATTCACCGGCGGCCAACCTGGTGGAAGAGAAAATTGAGAAAACGGCGATTTCCATCCGTGCTGTGCTGACCAACTACGTGAAAGCCATCCGTTACCTGCAGGGGATTGAGCATAACGGTGAGTCTTTTACCATCCGTGACTGGATGCGTGGTGTCCGGGAAGATCAGAAAAACGGCTGGCTGTTTATCTCGTCGAATGCCGATACCCATGCCTCCCTGAAGCCGGTGATCTCCATGTGGCTGTCCATTGCCATTCGTGGTCTGCTGGCAATGGGAGAAAACCGTAACCGTCGTGTGTGGTTTTTCTGTGATGAGCTACCCACGTTACACAAACTGCCGGACCTGGTGGAGATCCTGCCGGAAGCCCGTAAGTTCGGTGGCTGTTATGTGTTTGGTATCCAGTCCTATGCCCAGCTGGAAGATATCTACGGTGAGAAAGCGGCTGCCACGCTGTTTGACGTCATGAACACTCGTGCCTTTTTCCGTTCTCCCAGCCATAAGATTGCAGAGTTCGCTGCCGGTGAGATTGGTGAGAAAGAGCACCTGAAAGCCAGCGAGCAGTATTCCTACGGTGCTGATCCGGTACGTGACGGGGTATCGACCGGTAAGGATATGGAGCGCCAGACGCTGGTCAGTTATTCCGACATTCAGTCTCTGCCGGATCTGACCTGTTATGTCACCCTGCCCGGACCGTATCCGGCAGTAAAACTCTCACTGAAATATCAGGCACGTCCGAAGGTTGCCCCTGAGTTTATTCCGCGTGACATCAACCCGGAAATGGAGAACCGTCTGAGTGCCGTACTTGCCGCAAGGGAAGCAGAAGGTCGTCAGATGGCCAGCCTCTTCGAACCGGATGTGCCGGAAGTTGTTTCCGGAGAAGACGTGACTCAGGCTGAACAGCCGCAACAGCCGCAACAGCCGCAACAGCCGCAACAGCCGCAACAGCCGCAACAGCCGGTGTCTCCTGCCATCAACGATAAGAAGTCAGATTCAGGTGTGAATGTTCCGGCAGGGGGGATCGAGCAGGAGCTGAAAATGAAACCGGAAGAAGAGATGGAACAGCAACTGCCACCCGGGATCAGTGAATCCGGTGAAGTGGTGGATATGGCCGCTTATGAGGCATGGCAACAGGAAAATCATCCGGACATCCAGCAGCAGATGCAGCGTCGTGAAGAGGTGAACATTAATGTGCACCGGGAGCGCGGGGAGGATGTTGAGCCGGGAGATGATTTCTGATGATGAGTATCGCGCAGGTCAGATCGGCCGGAAGTGCCGGTAACTATTATACCGACAAGGATAATTACTATGTGCTGGGCAGCATGGGAGAACGCTGGGCCGGCAGGGGGGCTGAACAGCTGGGGCTGCAGGGCAGTGTCGATAAGGATGTTTTCACCCGTCTTCTGGAGGGCAGGCTGCCGGACGGCGCGGATCTAAGCCGCATGCAGGATGGCAGTAACAGGCATCGTCCCGGCTACGACCTGACCTTCTCCGCCCCCAAAAGTGTCTCCATGATGGCCATGTTAGGTGGCGATAAGCGCCTGATTGATGCACATAATCAGGCCGTGGATTTTGCTGTCCGTCAGGTGGAGGCGCTGGCCTCCACACGGGTGATGACGGACGGACAGTCAGAAACGGTGCTGACCGGTAATCTGGTGATGGCACTGTTTAACCACGACACCAGTCGCGATCAGGAACCACAGTTACACACGCATGCGGTGGTGGCTAATGTCACGCAGCATAACGGCGAATGGAAGACACTGAGCAGTGACAAAGTGGGGAAAACGGGGTTCATTGAGAATGTGTACGCTAATCAGATTGCCTTTGGCAGGCTCTACCGGGAAAAACTGAAAGAGCAGGTTGAGGCGCTGGGCTATGAAACCGAAGTGGTCGGTAAGCACGGTATGTGGGAAATGCCGGGCGTACCGGTGGAGGCCTTTTCCGGACGCTCACAGACTATCCGGGAGGCCGTCGGGGAAGACGCCTCGCTGAAATCCCGGGATGTGGCGGCGCTGGATACGCGTAAATCCAAACAGCATGTCGATCCGGAGATCAAAATGGCCGAGTGGATGCAGACGCTGAAGGAAACCGGGTTCGACATCCGGGCATATCGTGACGCGGCGGATCAGCGTGCGGATCTCCGCACGCTGACGCCCGGGCCAGCTTCACAGGACGGGCCGGATGTGCAGCAGGCAGTGACACAGGCCATTGCCGGATTAAGTGAACGCAAAGTGCAGTTTACGTACACGGACGTGCTGGCCAGAACGGTCGGCATACTGCCGCCGGAAAATTGTGTGATTGAGCGGGCCCGCGCCGGTATCGATGAGGCCATCAGCCGTGAGCAGCTCATCCCCCTCGACCGTGAGAAGGGGCTGTTCACGTCCGGGATTCATGTGCTCGATGAGCTGTCCGTACGGGCACTCAGTCGTGACATCATGAAACAGAACCGGGTGACCGTACATCCGGAGAAAAGTGTTCCCCGGACGGCCGGTTACAGTGATGCGGTCAGTGTTCTGGCACAGGACCGTCCGTCGCTGGCCATTGTGTCCGGGCAGGGCGGTGCAGCCGGGCAGCGTGAGCGGGTGGCTGAACTGGTCATGATGGCCCGGGAGCAGGGGCGGGAGGTGCAGATTATCGCTGCTGACCGTCGTTCGCAGATGAACCTGAAGCAGGATGAACGGCTGTCCGGTGAGCTGATAACCGGACGTCGTCAGCTGCAGGATGGCATGACCTTCACACCGGGCAGTACCGTTATCGTTGACCAGGGCGAAAAACTCTCCCTGAAAGAGACGTTAACCCTGCTGGACGGTGCCGCACGTCATAACGTACAGGTCCTGATAACCGACAGCGGGCAGCGAACCGGTACAGGCAGTGCACTGATGGCCATGAAGGATGCCGGGGTGAACACATATCGCTGGCAGGGGGGAGAACAGCGACCGGCAACCATCATCAGTGAACCGGACCGTAATGTCCGCTATGCCCGGCTGGCCGGAGATTTTGCGGCCAGCGTGAAAGCCGGAGAAGAGAGCGTGGCACAGGCCAGCGGGGTACGGGAACAGGCCATACTGACACAGGCCATTCGCAGTGAGCTGAAAACACAGGGCGTGCTCGGACACCCGGAGGTAACCATGACCGCCCTTTCACCGGTCTGGCTGAACAGCCGGAGCCGTTATCTGCGGGATATGTACCGACCGGGGATGGTGATGGAGCAGTGGAACCCGGAGACACGCAGTCATGACCGCTATGTTATCGACCGGGTGACGGCGCAGAGTCACAGCCTGACCCTGCGGGATGCGCAGGGCGAAACGCAGGTGGTGCGTATTTCCTCCCTGGACAGCAGCTGGTCGCTGTTCCGGCCGGAAAAAATGCCGGTGGCAGACGGCGAGCGTCTGAGGGTGACAGGGAAAATTCCCGGACTCCGCGTCTCCGGTGGTGACCGCCTGCAGGTGGCATCCGTCAGCGAGGACGCGATGACGGTTGTTGTGCCGGGACGGGCTGAACCGGCCACCCTGCCTGTGGCTGATTCACCGTTCACGGCACTGAAGCTGGAGAACGGCTGGGTGGAAACGCCCGGTCATTCCGTCAGTGACAGAGCGACGGTTTTTGCCTCCGTCACTCAGATGGCAATGGATAACGCCACCCTGAACGGTCTGGCCCACAGTGGTCGTGATGTCCGGCTGTATTCCTCACTGGATGAAACCCGTACTGCGGAAAAACTTGCCCGCCATCCCTCCTTTACGGTGGTTTCCGAGCAGATAAAGGCGCGTGCCGGTGAGACATCGCTGGAAACCGCTATCAGTCTGCAGAAAGCCGGGCTTCACACGCCGGCACAGCAGGCCATTCATCTGGCGCTTCCTGTGCTGGAAAGTAAAAACCTGGCCTTCAGCATGGTGGACCTGCTGACAGAGGCGAAGTCGTTTGCTGCAGAAGGAACCGGTTTTACTGAACTGGGAGGGGAAATCAATGCGCAGATAAAACGCGGTGATTTACTGCATGTGGATGTGGCAAAAGGCTATGGCACAGGCCTGCTGGTTTCCCGTGCGTCGTATGAGGCAGAAAAGAGCATTCTTCGCCATATTCTCGAAGGTAAGGAGGCGGTCACGCCGCTGATGGAGAGAGTACCTGGCGAACTCATGGAGAAACTGACATCAGGACAGCGTGCCGCCACCCGCATGATACTGGAAACGTCCGACCGTTTCACGGTGGTGCAGGGCTATGCCGGTGTGGGTAAGACCACACAGTTCCGGGCGGTGATGTCAGCCGTGAACATGCTGCCGGAGAGTGAGCGTCCCCGCGTCGTGGGGCTGGGGCCCACACACCGTGCGGTCGGGGAGATGCGCAGCGCCGGCGTGGATGCGCAGACACTGGCGTCCTTTCTGCATGACACGCAGCTGCAGCAGCGCAGCGGAGAAACGCCGGATTTCAGCAACACGCTGTTCCTGCTCGATGAGAGCTCAATGGTGGGCAATACCGACATGGCACGGGCATACGCCCTGATTGCGGCCGGTGGCGGTCGGGCCGTGGCCAGCGGTGACACGGACCAGCTGCAGGCCATCGCGCCCGGTCAGCCTTTCCGTCTCCAGCAGACGCGCAGTGCTGCCGATGTGGCCATCATGAAGGAGATTGTGCGTCAGACGCCGGAACTGCGGGAGGCGGTATACAGCCTGATTAACCGGGATGTGGAAAGGGCACTGTCCGGGCTTGAGAGTGTGAAACCGTCTCAGGTGCCACGTCTGGAGGGCGCATGGGCTCCGGAGCACTCCGTGACGGAGTTCAGTCACAGCCAGGAAGCGAAACTGGCAGAAGCGCAGCAGAAGGCGATGCTGAAAGGTGAGGCTTTCCCGGATGTCCCCATGACACTGTATGAAGCCATTGTCCGCGACTATACCGGCAGGACACCGGAAGCACGGGAGCAGACACTGATTGTCACGCACCTGAATGAGGACCGGCGCGTGCTGAACAGCATGATTCATGATGCACGGGAAAAGGCCGGTGAGCTGGGGCAGGAGCAGGTCATGGTGCCTGTCCTGAACACAGCGAATATACGCGACGGGGAGCTGCGTCGTCTCTCCACCTGGGAGACACATCGGGATGCACTTGCCCTGGTGGATAATGTGTATCACCGGATTGCCGGTATCAGCAGGGATGACGGGCTGATAACCCTGCAGGATGCGGAAGGTAACACGCGGCTGATTTCGCCCCGGGAGGCGGTGGCTGAAGGTGTCACACTGTACACCCCGTGCACCATCCGGGTGGGGACCGGTGACCGGATGCGCTTCACGAAGAGTGACCGGGAGCGTGGTTATGTGGCCAACAGCGTCTGGACGGTGACAGCGGTTTCCGGTGACAGTGTCACACTTTCTGACGGTCAGCAGACCCGGGTGATTCGCCCCGCCCGGGAGCGGGCAGAGCAACATATTGACCTGGCCTATGCCATCACCGCCCACGGTGCGCAGGGGGCAAGTGAAACCTTTGCCATTGCGCTTGAAGGCACGGAAGGTAACCGGAAACTGATGGCCGGCTTTGAGTCAGCCTACGTGGCCCTGTCGCGTATGAAGCAGCATGTGCAGGTGTACACCGATAACCGTCAGGGCTGGACGGATGCCATCAACAATGCCGTACAGAAAGGAACTGCCCACGATGTGTTTGAGCCGAAACCGGACCGGGAGGTCATGAATGCAGAGCGGCTGTTCAGTACGGCGCGGGAGCTGCGGGACGTGGCGGCAGGCCGTGCCGTTCTCCGTCAGGCAGGGCTGGCCGGGGGAGACAGTCCTGCACGGTTTATTGCACCCGGGCGCAAATATCCGCAGCCATATGTGGCACTGCCGGCTTTTGACCGTAACGGCAGGTCAGCTGGTATCTGGCTGAACCCGCTGACCACGGATGACGGAAACGGGCTGCGGGGCTTCAGTGGTGAAGGGCGGGTGAAAGGCAGCGGGGATGCGCAGTTCGTGGCCCTGCAGGGCAGCCGTAACGGCGAGAGCCTGCTGGCTGATAATATGCAGGATGGTGTCCGGATTGCCCGTGATAATCCTGACAGTGGTGTGGTGGTGAGGATCGCCGGTGAAGGTCGTCCGTGGAATCCCGGTGCCATCACCGGTGGTCGCGTGTGGGGGGATATCCCGGACAACAGCGTCCAGCCGGGGGCCGGAAATGGCGAACCGGTCACGGCAGAGGTGCTGGTACAGCGGCAGGCTGAAGAGGCCATCCGCCGTGAAACGGAACGCCGCGCAGATGAAAGTGTCCGTAAAATGGCAGAGAACAAACCTGACCTGCCGGATGGCAAAACAGAGCGGGCTGTCAGGGAAATTGCCGGGCAGGAGCGTGACCGGGCAGCCATAACTGAACGGGAAGCCGCGCTGCCGGAGAGTGTGCTGCGTGAATCACAACGGGAGCGGGAAGCAGTCCGGGAGGTTGCCCGGGAAAAACTGCTGCAGGAGCGACTGCAGCAGATGGAGCGGGATATGGTCCGTGACCTGCAGAAAGAGAAAACCCTGGGCGGAGACTGATACAGGAAGATAAACGCTGATGACAACGGATAACACGAACACGACACGTAACGATTCACTGGCTGCACGGACCGATACCTGGTTGCAGTCGTTGCTGGTCTGGTCACCCGGACAGCGGGATATCATCAAAACGGTGGCACTGGTGCTGATGGTGCTGGACCATGCAAACCGCATTCTGCATCTGGACCAGACGTGGATGTTTCTGGCCGGGCGAGGAGCCTTTCCGCTTTTTGCCCTGGTGTGGGGGATGAATCTGTCCCGTCATGCTCATATCCGGCAACCGGCCATTAACCGGCTGTGGGGATGGGGTGTGATTGCCCAGTTCGCGTATTATCTGGCCGGCTTTCCCTGGTATGAGGGGAATATCCTGTTTGCCTTTGCGGTTGCGGCACAGGTGCTGACGTGGTGTGAAACGCGCAGTGGGTGGCGTACTGCAGCGGCCATTCTCATGATGGCACTGTGGGGGCCTTTGTCCGGCACCAGTTACGGCATTGCCGGGCTGCTGATGCTGGCTGTCAGCCACCGGCTGTACCGGGCGGAAGACAGAACGGAACGTCTGGCGCTGGTTGCATGCCTGCTGGCCGTGATTCCGGCACTTAACCTTGCCTCCAGTGATGCAGCGGCGGTGGCCGGCCTTGTGATGACGGTGCTGACCGTTGGTCTGGTGTCCTGTGCAGGGAAATCATTACCCCGTTTCTGGCCCGGAGATTTTTTCCCGACTTTCTATGCCTGCCATCTGGCTGTGCTGGGCGTTCTGGCACTGTGACGGGTGTGGTATCTTTGGCCGCAAGAGGATGATTCGTCAGAGGCAGAATACAGCATGACAGAGCAGAAGCGACCGGTACTGACACTGAAGCGGAAAACAGAGGGAACAACACCTGTCCGCAGCCGGAAAACCATCATCAATGTCACCACGCCACCAAAATGGAAGGTGAAAAAGCAGAAGCTGGCGGAGAAAGCAGCCCGGGAAGCAGAGCTGGCGGCAAAAAAAGCGCAGGCCAGACAGGCGCTGTCCATTTATCTGAACCTGCCCACGCTGGATGAGGCTGTGAATACCCTGAAGCCCTGGTGGCCGGGATTATTTGATGGTGACACCCCCCGGCTTCTGGCCTGCGGTATCCGTGACGTGTTACTGGAAGACGTATCGCGGCGGAATATCCCGCTCTCGCATAAAAAACTGCGCAGGGCGCTGAAGGCCATCACCCGTTCAGAAAGCTATCTTGGCGCAATGAAAGCAGGTGCCTGCCGGTATGACACGGAAGGGTATGTGACGGAACATATTTCTCAGGAGGAGGAAGCGTATGCGGCAGGGCGTCTGGAGAAAATCCGTCGCCAGAACCGGATAAAAGCAGAGCTCAGGGCTGTACTTGAAGAAAAATGAATCAGTAAAAAAATCCTCCAGTGCGTGGTGGAGAGAAATCCTGTTCAACCCTGATTTTTTATTATGAACTTCAAATAAAGCCACGCAAAGATATAGTAACACAGGTTTATTCTTAAGTTAAATGTGAGGTATTATCTTGGATATCCGAAATGACTTTTTACACAAAGGGATAAAAATAATCAGGAAGGGACGTTTATCCTGAATTCCGCAGATGTCGGGAAAGTTAAAGAGTAAAGGGAACAGGAAAAATGAATGGACTCAGACGAAACTCACGAAATGTACAGTGCCGGAAATATCAGCAAGTCGGGAGTCAGTCGGTCAGACTGGAAGTCAGGGGGCGATGGCAAGAGGCTGCAGGAGCGTGGCGTCGGGCTGCACACATGGCTTCCCGGGCTGACTGGCAACAGTTTGCCCTGCAAAGAGCAGAGCATTGCCTGCGGCGCTGCAGGGGGGAACTGTTGCGAAAGACAGCAGCATAGTCATTAAATGAATAGCTGTATTGCTGAATTTTAAACTTATCACGACTATGTTAAATGGGAATAAAAATGGCGAAGACGAAAAAGGAATGGTTATATCAGTTACGGCGGTGTTCATCGGTGAATACACTGGAAAAGATTATCTGTAAGAACACCTATGATTTATCGGACAGTGAGCGTGAGGCCTTTAATTCAGCAGCAGACCACCGTCTTGCTGAATTAACGATGAACAGGTTATATGACAGGGTTCCAAAAGAGGTCTGGGCATATGTCAGGTGAGATAAGGCAGTGTCTGGTTGTAAAAAGAAAACATACAGAAGAATGTAATAAACAGAAATAACTGACGCCTTCGCGTTGCTCAGTTGTCCAACCCCGGAAACGGGAAAAAGCAAGTTTTCCCTGTCCCCGGCGTTTTTGTAATAAAAAACGGGAAATGCAGATACATGGCCAGCAAACGGGAATGTGGTATTATCGCTGCGGGTGTCTGAGCCTTTCTGGTTCAGGCAAGACGCAGGTTCCAGAAATGCGAAGACCCCACTCGTTAGTCCATTAACTCGTGAGGTCTGCATGAAGTACCTTAACACTACTGATTGTAGCCTCTTCCTTGCAGAGAGGTCAAAGTTTATGACGAAATATGCCCTTATCGGGTTGCTCGCCGTGTGCGCCACGGTGTTGTGTTTTTCACTGATATTCAGGGAACGGTTATGTGAACTGAATATTCACAGGGGAAATACAGTGGTGCAGATAACTCTGGCCTACGAAGCACGGAAGTAAGCTGCCGGGCGGGGACGGAAGTCCCCGCTTTCCGGACGTGTGAGGTATTTCAGGGGCAGACACCCGATATACCAGAAACAGCCGGTCCCGTCCGGGGCCGGCACACAAGTTCAGGCATTTCCTGTTTTTCAGTCATTTCATCATCAAAATCACATTAAACGGTCGTAATCAGACATGATTTGTGCGCCAACATATATCATCGTCACAATTTTCAGGCCTCTGTCATTGTTTTTATCAGTGATCACTTTTCCCGTAAGTGATTTTGTATAGCGTTTTGTTACCATTTGCGATAACATTAATCGTATAGCAAATTGTTACCAATGGAGGTTTTTATGTCTACAGCTGCAAGCGTCCGTAAAACACTGCGAGAAAACCAGATTAACATCCGGGCAACTGATGAGGAACGAGCCGTTATTGATTATGCTGCGAGCCTGGTCAATAAGAACCGTACTGATTTCATCATTGAACTGGCTTACCAGGAAGCTAAAAACATTATCCTGGATCAACGCTTATTTGTGCTGGATAACGAACGTTATGATTCGTTTATTACGCAACTGGAAGCTCCTGTGCAGAATGCAGAAGGGCGTGAACGTCTGATGGCGGTAAAGCCTGAATGGAAATAAATGTCACCGCGCCGGCATTGCTGACGGATGAGCATATACTTCAGCCATTTGACTGTGGAAATGAGGTGCTAAGTAACTGGTTACGTGGTCGGGCTATGAAAAACCAGATGCTCAATGCTTCCCGCACGTTCGTTATTTGCCTGGAGGGGACTTTACGTGTTGTGGGGTTCTACTCATTAGCTACGGGGTCCGTCACACATGCCGAGCTTGGGCGCAGTTTGCGGCATAACATGCCTAATCCTGTTCCTGTTGTTCTGTTAGGGCGTCTGGCTGTTGATGTTTGTACCCAGGGGCATGGTTTCGGTAAATGGCTGCTGAGTGATGCTATTCACCGGGTTGTAAATGTGGCTGAACAGGTTGGCGTTAAGGCGGTTATGGTGCATGCAATTGATGATGACGCCAGAGCGTTTTATGAGCGTTTTGGTTTTGTCCAGTCAGTTGTGGCACCTGACACCTTATTTTATAAAGTCTGAGACTGAGCAATTTTATTGCGGCATCATTTCTTTATGACATGTAACACTTGGGCACTAATAAGTTTTAATTGATAACCTCTCAGGTTATCTTCCATATCTCTGATGCCGCCAGCCCCGCCCGGGGCACACAGGTTAAGGCATTTCCTGCTTTTCAGTCATTTCATTATCAAAATCACATTAAACGGTCGTAATCAGACATGATTTGTGCGCCAACACATATCATCGTCACAACTTTCGAGTCGCTGATTAAAAAAAACTGTAGTATCCTCTGCGAAACGATTTCTGTTTGAGTATTGAGGAGGCGAGATGCCGCAGACAGAAAATGCAGTGACTTCCTCATCAGGCACTAAGCGCGCATACCGGAAAGGTAACCCTGTTCCGGCCAGAGAGAGGCAAAGAGCTTCTCTGGCTCGCAGAAGCAACACTCATAAAGCTTTTCATGCGGTTATCCAGGCCCGGTTAAAAGACAGGCTGAGTGAACTGGCGGATGAGGAAGGTATTACCCAGGCGCAGATGCTTGAAAAGTTGATTGAATCAGAGCTGAAACGCAGAGCGATTTCGTGAATATTCACATTCTTGCTTATCTCAGGCGTGAGTGATAGATTGCTGATCGTTTAAGGAATTTTATGGCTGGCCACACCATAAGGTGGCAGGGAACTGGTCCTGATGTTGATTTACAGGAGCCAGAAAAGCGAAAACCCCGATAATCTTCTTCAAGTTTGGCGACTAGAAAGATTACCGGGGCCCCATAAAACCGCATAGCCAACAATCAAGCTATGCGGGGAGTATAGTTATATGCCCGGAAAAGTTCAAGACTTCTTTCTGTGCTCACTCCTTCTGCGCATTGTAAGTGCAGGATGGTGTGACTGATCTTCAACAAACGTATTACCGTCAGGTAAAGAACCCTAATCCGGTATTCACACCCCGTGAAGGTGCCAGGACGCTGCCGTTCTGTGAGAAGCTAATGGGCAAAGCGGTGGGGTTTACCGAAACATTTGCATTCGATATAGCTTCTGCGTGCGCGCGCGCTAATGGTAAACGTAAAGGCAAGACTTCCGTTCTTCGTCGCAGAGCTATTGATGCACTGTTGCAAGGCATGTGCTTCTATTACGATCCTGTTTCAAATCAAGTGCATCGTTCTATAACCGAACTTGCACTTGATTGCGGATTAGCCAGAAAAAATGCTCATGGTCATTTAGCCATTGAGCGAGCTGTCAGAGCAATTAAATCACTGGAAGAAGATTTTGGGTTTATAGTCTGTTCCCCATCATCAGATTTTTACAATAAGCGCTGCACAATAACGTTGACGCCTCGTTTTTTTGAGTTTTTAGGGATATTTCCGTTGGCGCTGACTGAAGCACGTCTGGCTGTCTTACGGAGTGGGTATGGTGATTAAAAATACCCGTCTAGGCCACTGGGCTCAGTTGCCTCCCGAAGAGCAAATCCGTTTCTGGGAAGAATATGAGGCGGGAAGGGCGACCTCTTTTCTGGTTGAACCGGAAAGGAAGCGCACGAAGCGCCGTCGTGGTGAGCACTCCACCAAACCCAAATGCGAAAAACCGTCCTGGTATCGTCCTGCGCGCTATAAGGCGCTGAGCGGGCAGCTCGGGCATGCCTATCACCGCCTGGTGAAAAAGGACCCCGTGACCGGTGAGCAGAGTCTGCGCATGCGCATGTCGCGGCACCCTTTTTATGTGCAGAAACGAATGTTTGCCGGTCGCAAATATGCTTTCCGGCCGGAAAAACAACGCCTCCTCGATGCCATCTGGCCGGTTCTGGTCAGCTTCAGTGATGCGGGCACACATACCGTAGGCATGAGTGTTTCCCGTCTGGCCAGAGAAATCAGCCCGAAAGGCAGCAAGGGGAAGGTTATTCCGGAACTGGAAGTGACGGTCTCCCGTCTTTCCCGTCTGCTGGCCGAACAGGTGCGTTTTGGTGTGCTGGGTGTGTCAGAAGAAACGATGTGGGACCGTGAAACCCGCCAGCGTCTGCCTCGCTATGTCTGGATAACACCGGCTGGCTGGCAGATGCTGGGCGTCGATATGATTAAACTTCACGAACAGCAGCAGAAGCGGCTGCGTGAAAGTGAAATCCGCCAGCAGCTCATCCGGGAAGGCGTACTGCGTGAGGATGAAGATATCTCCGTACATGCGGCCAGAAAACGCTGGTATCTGCAGCGCAGCCAGGATGCACTGAAACACCGTCGGGCGAAAGCGGCAGCCAGTAAGCGCGCCAGACGCCTGAAGAAACTGCCTGCAGACCAGCAGATTCATGAGATGGCAGAGTATCTCAGGAAGCGTCTGCCGCCGGATGAAGCCTATTTTTGTTCCGATGACCATCTGAAGCGACTGGCCATCAGGGAGTTGCGTCAGCTTGAACTGACGCTGGCTGCCCCGCCACCGCACCAGACAGCACCATTCCTCTAGCACTGAATCATCGCCAGCCCCTTCGGGGCTTTCGGCGCTGGTTCCGCTCAGCCCAAAATCCGCAGTAATCTCCTTAAATCCCCTCAGAGGGGCATATATGCCCATGAAACCACGTATCAGTCATCAGAACGCGGCCACGTTGTTTCAGTTATCCACATAAATCCGCAAACAAAGAACTTCAATAAGCCGCAAACTTGAAACAGCAAACCTGCAATATAGTCTTAACCCCATTACTTAATCCCCTGCGTTGCTTCGCCGCAGGGAAAATCTTTATCTCTGAAACCACTGTGAACAAACACAAAGAGGCCTTCGCTTGCAGCGGCAAAAGCCGCGCCGCTCAGAATTTAAAAGCACCTCCCACCGCAAGCGGCGGGCCCCGACCGAAGCCAATTTAGTTACAACATGCAAACATAGGCCCTAGAAAAACCCCGGTTTCGCGCAGAACTGAAACCACAAAGCCCCTCCCTCATAACTGAAAAGCGGCCCCGCCCCGGCCCAAAGGGCCGGAACAGAGTCGCTTTTAATTATGAATGTTGTAACTATCCAACATCATCGCTGTCAGTATTCTGGCTGGACGTATTGAGTACACGCTCGTAAGCGGCCCTAAAGGCCCGCTAACGCGGAGATACGCCCCGACTGCGGGTAAACCCTCGTCGGGACCACTCCGACCGCGCACAAAAGCTCTCTCATGGCTGAAAGCGGGTATGGCTTAGCAGGGCGGGGATGGGATAGGCAAAACCTTTCAATACGTACCGGCTTATGCCGGGCTTCGGCGGTTTTACTCCGGTCTCATATGCAACAACGGAGTGCCGCCTTCCATGCCGCTAACGCGGCATATCCTAGTGACGCTATCTGAATCGTTATATACTGTGTATATGCGTAGTAATGACGAGGTGATAAATGGCACAGGTTAATATGAGTTTAAGAATTGACGCGGAACTGAAGGATGCTTTTATGGCTGCAGCAAAAAGCATGGACCGTAATGGCTCTCAGTTAATCCGGGATTTTATGCGTCAGACTATTGAACAGCAGCACAATACCTGGTTCCGTGACCAGGTTGAGGCAGGGCGTCTGCAACTTGAAAGTGGTTATGCCCTTACCCATGACATGGTCGAATCCTCCGCTACTGCATGGCAGGATGAGATGAGCAGGAAGGGCGTCGGTAAATGATGGAGATATTCTGGACCATCCTGGCCAGCCAGGACAGGAAGCGCATTCGTGAGAACATTACGGAGCAGAACCTGATGGCTGCCATTGAACTGGACGAACGGATTAGTTATTCAGTCAGCAGCCTGCCCGGGCAGCCGTATAAAGGCCGAAACGGTCGTGTGGAAGGTACCCGGGAACTGGTTATTCACCCTCATGTTGTTCTGGTTTATGAGGTCGACAGCCAGTGGGAAAAAGTGTATATCCTGCGCGTATTGCATACTGCACAGAAGTGGCCATTGAGGGGCTGTCCGGATATAAGGAGATGCAATCACCATGAATAATGATGAGCTGGCCACCAGACGTGCGCAGGCGATTGCCGAAGACAGGTGTTTCTCGAAAGAACGTCTGCGCGATGAATTCAGAATGAAGCCAGCTCCCGGTGCTGAGCCGGTTAAGTGGTATAAAAACACTTATGGTGGCAGGTTCGCTGTATACCGAATTGCAGACAGTGTTCCGATGCGTGAGAAACGCCCACTGACGAGTAAACAACTTCTGGCTGGCCAGCGACTTTCCGTTTTATCCAGACTTAACAGCACCAGTGGCCGGATGGCACGGCAGGCATATGACTGGCTGAGTCTGGCACCGCTCTTTCTGGATACTGAAACGACAGGACCGGACAATACCGCGGAAGCCCTGGAAATCGGCCCCGGTCAGGTGGTATTTGAAACCAGACTGAAGCCCATGGTCGCCATCGGGGCGCAGGCCGCCGCTGTGCATGGTATCAGTGAGCAGGCTCTCTGCGGCGCACCATCATGGACAGATGTGGCGCGGCAACTGCGTCATGCTATTGGGGGCCGACCAGTAATTATCTTTAATTCCCGGTTCGACATCCGCATTCTGAAACAGACTGCTGCCGCACATAGCGATCCAGCTGACTGGCTGGAAGAAATGACGGTATATTGTGCGATGGAGCTGGCTGCAGGATATTATGAGGCCACCAACCGCTATGGCACGATTTCACTGGCCAGTGCTGCCAGCCAGGCCGGACTGACCTGGGAAGGGCTGGCACACTCAGCGATCGCCGACGCACGGATGACGGCAGGGGGGGGAAACGCTATTGCTGCATATCATCTGGAACTGCTGCAGGAACAGGCACGGCTGAAAATCTGACCGCCAGGCCTGTATACCGCAATCATTTACGTTATCCAGACGTAAATCCGCCGCTTGTTGCTGTCAGCATGTTAATGCTAATGTATGCGTACATTAGCATTAATGAGGGATAATATGTGAGAGACAAAACCAGGGAGGCCATGCGGCTTTTTTTAGGCGGCAGGTGCTACACGGCTGAAAAACTTGAAAAGGATTATCTGGCTGAAGTGGCTAATTACAGTAACGACCGCTGGGAAGCACCGCAACGTGCCTCACGCCTGGCTGCCAACGTAAAGCGTTACAAGACATCAGAAATGCTGCGCTTTATTTTTGCTACCATTGCCTACGATCCCGATCCAGATTTAACCCCGCTGACTGTGAGACGTTTGTGCAAGGCATTGTTCGGCAGAACCGGAAGCCAGTGGCTGGTTGTTGAAGTTTTTGGGGAGAATGGGCGTCAGCACCGCAGCGCGGACAGCAATCCGGAGGTGGTGGAAAAAATGGCAGCCAGATATCGTCATGCCGCCGAACTACACTGGTCCGCAACGCTGGCAGAAATTGAACGGGTAAAGCGGCTTTATCAGACGAAAATTAAGAAATCCAAAAAAGAAGTGGGTTGACTGCCATTGTTATTCTTTTCCTTCATCATTAATGCATAATGTATGCATACATTAGTATTAATGTGTGGTGCGTTAAATGTACAATAATTTCGAATATCCAAACTGATCTCATACACGCTCGTAAGCGGCCCTGACGGCCCGGTGGCGGGTAATCCCTTGCCGGGACCACTCCGACCGCGCACAGAAGCATTTTCATCGCTGACAGGCTGCATGGCCTCGCAGGGATAGAGGATGACTGGTTATATCCAGACGACCGTACCGTCTTGCCCGGGGGGGGGCACTTTGGCGGTTTTGTTCCTGTGCTACATGTAACCACCGTGCGCTGCCTTACATGCGCAGATGCCGCATAAAAACAGGTAGATTGTGTGTGGGGACAACTTAACATAGCCTGCAGATATTAATTCTGGAACATTATTATCAGGCCAGATATTTTGCATTCCATTAAATAATCTTGTAGGAGATAAAATGAATTACAATGAAATAACGAAAATTACCGCTGAACGTATTAGCGACTACATGACCGAAGCAGTTAATACAGACTCTATAGCCGTTGCGGAAATGTTTCATAACGCTGCATGGGGAGTGCGAACATTGTGGTTTGAACTCGTCACAAAAATAGATATACATAAAAAGAACAGGTATGCGAGTTATGATCTTAGAAGGAAAATCGAAATGCAGCATGAAGAGTTTCAGAAAATGACAGAGCGCGAACAAGTGCCTTTATTGGGGGCAGTTTGGATATTCGAAATTATTGTACGTTAAAATGCCTTTGTCGGTACGAGTCACCATTGGCAACAGATGTGTAATACAGCTCTGCTGTATTTTGTTGGTGAATGCTTTTACACCAAGATAACGGTACAACTCGGTTAAATGCTCGCGTCGAGTAGTCATCCTGCCGTTGATATAAGAGGACCATAGCCCGTCGGCAAGTTTTAACCTGCTGGCTATGGGCTTTAACAATGCATCAGAAGGGGGCGTTTTCTTATCTGGAGCAAAAACGACATTTTTCAGATAGCAAAACTGCAAATCCAAAATGACTGGCTGGTTTGTGATGAGCATTAATAAGAGCCAGATCATGTTCACTGAAATATGCCATATTCATACCTCACATAGTATTTTTAACGAAACAGGTTATCGCATAAGGGTACACCCTATTGCCATAGGTAAATCTGTTCAAAAAACAGGCTTACCATATACAATAATTCTCTATATCCAAACATGACCCCATGTACAGCTTGATCGGTAGCTGCAAACTTAACGGTATCGAGCCGGAAACGTGGCTACGTCACGTGATCAGCGTCATCAACACTTGGCCTGCCAACCGCGTGAAAGAGTTGTCGTCTTGGAACGTCACACTCTCTGTAAACTAATTGTTACCCACGTCCTTCACTGTGCGTTTACCTATCTCCCATAAAGTACGGGCCCCACGACGAAGAGGCGTACGCCTTATTTTCCCTTCTTTTTCAAGACACATAAGGTAATGGCGGGCCTGATAAGTGCTCATGTCAAAATGTGAAGAAATATCAGTCGTTCTGCATGGCGTGTTTATCTCCTGAATAAAAGACAGTATCTGCGTTTTCTTCATTTCTGTTTACATCCTCATCTGTATTATTCATTTTATTATAACCTGCCTCTGGCTCTCTCCTCCACGCCCACTTTTAATTCTCATAAACGCATAAAAAATCAACTCTATAACATGTTTTTTACAATGTTTCTGGTTATTGATTACGTCATTAACCTGCAGATGATTATGCGTATATTTCCTTCTGTTATTTTAATTTCTCACTTTAATATTTCCTGCGACTCTAAATTCATTTTTTATGTGAAAAATGTGATCTGTTTTTTGATGAAAATCCAAATTAACATAAAAAGTTCGTTCAGAATTCAATATTGATGCTCACAAAAACGACGATCTTTTTACCTGTATTTTTGCTTGTTTTTGGTTGTTTGCGCTGTAACCTTGATTTTTACTTGGTTGTTTGTGCTACTGATGTTATTTATTTTGGTTATAAAGATCGTGAAATTAGTGTTTTTCGCTATAAAACACCGTGATAGTCTTTGCCGCAGAAAACAGGACGGCAGCAGAGTGAATACGTTTTTGTTATCCGGATTTATGTCGTCTTTTTGTCTGGTTATGTTTCTGGAATAGATGTAAATGAACAGCAGTGACCTGTATCTGAGCAAGAAGCACGGGCGTACCTTGTCGCCCGGAAAAATGTCAGAGAGCCAGTTCTGGTTATTAGCTGAAATATCTCCGGTTCACAGTGAAAAGGTTCTTAATGCGCTGAGGGATTTTCTGGTTCTGGGTTATACCCGAAGGGAGGCCTGTGAACGACATGAGGTTTCTCAGGGATATTTCTCTGGTGCTCTCGGGCGTATTCAGCGTACCCATCAGGCGGTAAACAGGCTGGTTCCTTTTTATATATCAGAAGCCGGTATTCCATATACGGGATAACAGTTGCATGAAAAATTTATCGCTTTCAGTACTTCTGCTTCTGGCAGGGGGCGGGGTTTCTCACGCCGCTGTTCAGAAAACCGTATTCAGTGCTGACGTGGTGGCCTCGGCCTGTCATGTGGTGGTGGATGCGGACAGCACCGGCAACAGTGGCCGGCTGACATTCGGGACTTACCGCAAGTCCACGGGGGTGTCTGTACCTCCGCGTGACTTCACTGTGCGTCTGTATGAGTCCGGTGCCACGGTTCAGGGCTGCTCAGCCTTTAAGGCAGGGCAGGTCGCCACCCTGGATTTTGGTAATCCGGGACAGCTGGACGCCGGGGGCGTGGTCACCCGCGGTGCCGGTGATGGTATTCGCGTGGATGTACGGGCGGTGGATACACAGGCAGATTATCGCGGACGTCTGACTCAGGACAGTCATTCGGTGAATTACCCGGTGGAGTTTGCTGCTAAAGGACAGTTCCGTTTTCGTGCGCAGCCGGTGTTTCCGGCGAACGTGAAGGCGGGGGAATACACGGGTGCACTGACCTTTGTGGTCACGTATCAGTAACGGAGAAAAGGATTGTGTGTGCAGGAAAGAAGGCAGTTGCAGAGCCGGTTTCGTCCGTGTTTTTCCGTCGGGCCGCACTTGCGCTTGCCGTATCAGCTGCTTTTGCCAGTGCCACAGGTATTGCAGGTGAAAAACTGGATATGTCCTTTATCCAGGGTGGTGCCGGGGTTAATCCGGAAGTCTGGGCAGCCCTGAACGGCAGCTATGCGCCGGGGCGTTATCTGGTTGACCTGTCCCTGAACGGGAAGGAGGCCGGAAAACAGATACTGGATGTGACGCCACAGGACAGTAATGAACTGTGTCTGACAGAGGCATGGCTGACGAAGGCCGGGATTTACGTCAGTGCAGATTACTTTCGTGAGGGATATGACGCCACACGACAGTGCTATGTGCTGACAAAAGCCCCGTCAGTGAAGGTGGATTTTGATGTTTCCACCCAGAGTCTGGCGCTGTCCATTCCCCAGAAGGGGCTGGTGAAGATGCCGGAGAATGTGGACTGGGATTACGGGACCAGTGCATTTCGCGTGAACTATAACGCGAACGCCAACACCGGCCGTAATAACACCTCGGCCTTTGGCTCAGCGGACCTGAAAGCCAATATCGGGCGCTGGGTTGTGAGTTCTTCTGCCACGGCCAGCGGCGGTGACAGCGGGGATAACTCCACCACGATAAACATGTTTACGGCCACCCGGGCCATCCGCGCACTGAGTGCGGACCTGGCGGTCGGGAAAACATCCACCGGGGACAGTCTGCTGGGCAGTACGGGAACGTACGGCGTGTCGCTGAGCCGGAACAACAGCATGAAGCCGGGCAATCTGGGGTATACCCCGGTGTTCAGCGGCATTGCGAACGGGCCGTCGAGGGTGACGCTGACACAGAACGGGCGGTTGCTGCATTCGGAGATGGTGCCGGCAGGTCCGTTCTCCATCACGGATGTGCCGCTGTACACCAGTGGTGATGTGACCATGAGAATCACCGGTGAAGACGGGCGCGAGCAGGTACAGAACTTCCCGCTGTCGGTGATGGCCGGGCAGTTAAGTCCGGGGCAGCACGAGTTCAGTGTGGCAGCCGGTTTGCCTGACGATGACAGTGACCTGAAAGGCGGCGTGTTTGCGGCGTCATACGGTTACGGTCTGGACGGGCTGACGCTGCGCACCGGCGGGGTGTTTAACCAGGACTGGCAGGGCGTCAGCGCCGGGGCTGTTCTGGGGCTGAGTTACCTGGGGGCGGTGTCTGCTGACGGGGCTTATGCCACGGCGAAATACCGTGATGGCAGCCGCAGCGGAAATAAGGTGCAGTTATCCTGGAGTAAACAACTGGAGATGACGAACACCGGACTGCGGGTGAGCTGGTCACGGCAGAGTGAGGAATATGAGGATATGTCCTCCTTTGACCCGACAGAGTTGTGGTCGCAGTCAAATCATGGTCGCCGGACGAAGGATGAATGGAATGCCGGTGTCAGTCAGCCGGTGGGTGGTCTGTTCAGTCTGTCGGTGTCCGGCTGGCAGCGGAGTTATTACCCCGCATCCATGACCGGGAGTTACCGGTACAGCGATGACAACGGTAAGGACACGGGGATTACCGGCACCCTGAGCACACAGATTAAGGGTGTCAGTCTTAACCTGGGCTGGTCCGGTTCACGGAACACCCGGGGGGAAAACAACTGGTCTGCATCGGCGTCAGTATCGGTACCGTTCACACTGTTTGACCGTCGCTACAGCAGCAGTACGTCGGTGAGTACGAGTAAAGACGGTGGCACAGGCTTCAGCACCGGTGTGTCCGGCTCGCTGAATGACCGTTTCAGTTATGGTCTGGGCGGTGGTCGTGACAGTGATGGCGGTGCCAGCAGTTATCTGAACGCGTCGTACAGTGGTGACCGGGCTTATCTGAGTGGTGTCCTGAACCACTCGCAGTCCGGCGGAACCAGTGGTTCTGTCTCGGTCAGCGGTTCGGTACTGGCCGTTCCGGCGGCGAAAGACATTATGTTCAGCCGCACGACCGGGGATACCGTGGCCGTGGTGAACGTGAAGGATACACCCGGAGTGAAGGTGACGTCCGGTGACGGACAGACAAACAGTGATGGCAACCTGGTGGTCCCGCTGAACAGCTATGACTGGAACACGGTGACGATTGATGCGGGCACGCTGCCGCTGAGTACCGAACTGACGAACACCAGTCAGAAGGTGGTGCCGACGGACAAGGCGGTGGTCTGGATGCCGTTTGATGCCCTGAAAGTTAAGCGTTACCTGCTGCAGGTGAAGCAGCGTGACGGTGAGTTTGTGCCGGGGGGAACCTGGGCACGCGACAGTAAGAACACACCGCTGGGCTTTGTGGCCAACAATGGTGTGCTGATGATTAACACGGTGGATGCGCCGGGTGATATCACCCTGGGCCAGTGCCGGATACCTGCGGTGAAACTGCAGGATACTGAGAAACTACAGGAGATTACGTGTGAGTAAGCGTAACGCAGTAACGACGTTTTTCACTAACCGGGTGACAAAAGCACTGGGAATGACGCTGGCGCTGATGATGACCTGTCAGAGTGCGATGGCTTCCCTGGCGGCAGACCAGACCCGCTATATCTTTCGCGGGGACAAGGATGCGCTGACCATCACGGTCACCAACAATGACAAGGAGCGTACCTTTGGTGGTCAGGCCTGGGTGGACAATATTGTGGAGAAGGACACCCGTCCGACTTTTGTGGTGACACCGTCCTTCTTCAAGGTGAAACCGAATGGTCAGCAGACACTGCGTATCATCATGGCCTCGGACCATCTGCCGAAGGATAAAGAGTCGGTGTACTGGCTGAACCTGCAGGATATTCCGCCGGCTCTGGAGGGCAGCGGTATTGCAGTGGCGCTGCGCACGAAGCTGAAACTGTTCTACCGACCGAAGGCACTGCTTGAAGGCCGCAAGGGGGCAGAGGAAGGGCTCAGTCTGCAGAGCCGCCCGGATGGCAGGACCATGCTGGTGAACACCACGCCGTACATTTTTGCGATTGGCAGCCTGCTGGACGGAAACGGGAAGAAAATTGCCACGGATAACGAAACGGCACAGAAACTGCTGATGTTCATGCCGGGTGATGAAGTGCAGGTGAAGGGAAATGTGGTGAAAGTGGACTCTCTGAATGACTGGGGAAGCCTGCAGACCTGGACAATTAACCAGAAAAAGGCTGCGGCCCCTTCCGGGCAGAAGGCATCTGATTCGCCGGTTAATCCGTCTGATAAGGCAGATAAAAAATAACCGCCCTCCGGAACACGGAACAGAGGGGTAATAAATGAAGAAAACAATGATGGCAGCCGCCCTGGCCCTGAGTGCACTCAGTATTCAGTCTGCACTGTCCGCTGAATACAGCGAGAAAACGCAGTATCTGGGCGTGGTGAACGGTCAGGTGGTGGGTAACAGTGTGGTGAAGGTAACCCGCACACCGACAGACCCGGTGCTGTACCGGAGTGGAGACACGACGCCTCTTCCCGGCAGCCTGACCATCCGCAACGCAGAATCCAGGGCGGCATCCGGTGGCCTGGCGTATATCACGGTGAAGCAGATACTGCCGGATAACGGGGAAGCCCGCATCACCCTGAAGACGGCTCTGATGGTTGACGGAAAGAGAGTGGCACTCAGTGCCAGACAGCTGGGTGAGGATGTGGTGATAAGCGTACCTGAGGCACAGAAGCTGGTTGAGTTAAGAACGGATGCACCGGCAGAGCTGGAAGTCCCGGTCAGTTACCGGGGAAATCTGCAGATAGCGCTGCAGGTGGAAGACTGAGAATTCATCTCCGACAACAGATGCAATACATCCGTGACTCCGGAACGGGTCATATTGGTAAAGGGATTTACCGTATTTTTAAACGGGAATAACGTAAAGCTATTCTGAGTTAAACACAGTGTTTAATGAAATGCGGTTAATTAAATGAATCCGCAGGGGATGGTTTTGCGGTAATTCCGGTAGAGGAATTACTGATACATAAAGTGTATTTCTTGATATTCATATTTATAAATTTGAAAGGAACTTATTTTTATGAAAAAGACTCTGATTGCACTGGCTGTGGCTGCCTCTGCTGCAGTATCTGGTTCTGCTATGGCTTGGACTGCAAACGGCACTGGTGGTTCTGTTGACCTGGGCGGTACCCTGACTCCGGCAGATGTGATTACCCCGTGGGAAGTTAAAGTAGGCGCAGCGGTAAATGGCCTGGATGGTTCTATTCAGAAAGGGGCTACTACTGTTGAAATTCCTGTAGGTAAAAGCATTCCTATTTTGGCTATCCGAAATAGTGAGGTATTTAATGGCCAACCGGGTATTATTCCTGTTATTAACTATGGTGGTGCCATTAATACAGCTAATTTTACTGATAACACCACAGAGTTAACTTTAAATGTTAATGGCGATGCCGGGAAGATTGGTGTTTTAACTGCGCCGCTGTATGCATCAGCTATTGAGAAAGCTGCATGGGGCGATAAAGTAGAAGCCAAATATTTGGCTGCATCAAAAGCTACCGGTGCTGCTTTTACTGGTGGTCTTCCTGCTTCACTTGATGGTGTGAATATTTCTGGCGCTTATGAGACCATGGCGCAGTTGTTCCCTGACATTTGGGAAAATGAGAACCCTGCAGCGGCTACTTCATGGGATAAGTGGGATAACGAAGTTTTCGGAGATCCGACTGTGAAATATTCTGCTTCATATGCATCTGGTATTCGTGATTTTGCCAAAATTACCATCAAACTGGATGCTCCGGCAGCCAATGACGCCATTAACTGGACTGCTCAATTGCCGGTTACTGTTTCTTACCAGTAATTCAGCAGAGTTCGGCAGTAAACACTCCCCCGTTTACTGCTGATTAAAAATTCAGGTCACTGTTTCCGGTGACCTGAATATACGGAACCGGGATGTCGGAGCAGGTGTTTTTTTCTGTCGGAATGTGTTGTGACGCATGTCGGTTCTGTATTGTTTTCAGTGGGTGCTTTTGAATGATCTGGTTTTTATTTTTATGTACTCCGGAACAGAGCAGAGTAAATAACAATGAAAATAGCGCATCATTATAAATCCCTTCTTTCAGCCATTATTTCGGTGGCCCTGTTTTATTCGGCAGCGCCACATGCAGATATTCTTGATGGTGGCGAAATTCAGTTTAATGGTTTTGTCACTGACGAAGCCCCCAAATGGACCTGGCAGATAAGTTCACCGGACCAGACCTGGGCGGTGGATACTGCTGATGCGCGTGCAGAGAACGGGCAACTGGTTTTTAATTTGCGTGATAAAGGGGCTCTGCCGTTTCTGGAGGGACATCTGCATGAAGTGGCTGAGCGTGGTGGCCCCGGATTCACACCCTTTATTACCTTCAGCAGTAACGGACAGCCTTTCGCCGTAACGGAAGGCAGTGACACTACGGCGCAACGTTTTCGCGCTACTGTCCCGGTGCGTGACCCGGAAACGGGAAATGTGTCGGGACAGCTTTCTTTCACCCTGAATCAGGGGATGGCAGTCAGTGCCGGTGCACAGGAAGAGGGGGCAACAGTGCCGGCAGGGATGTCGCTGGTCGGCGGACAGAGCGTGACGGATGTACAGTCAGGAACGTTGCCACAGTGGCTTAAAACCCGCCTTTCCACATTACTTCTGATGAACCAGGGTTTTGGCAATGGCATGAGTGCCGCAGACAATGGCCAGGTCATCTCTCAGGGGATACTGGCTGACGGTCGGGTGATGAATCTGGCTGCGGCATATGCCTCAGCAGTGTCGGATTTTGAACTGCGGTTACCGGCAGAGGGCACGCCTGCAGCATGGCAGGCAGGGCTGAATGTGACGGTTACAGTACAGTGATGGTTGCAGGGATATAAGGAGAGAAGAGAAATGAAAAAGGTGACGTTGTTTCTGTTTGCTGCCAGCCTCCTGCCTTCCTGCGTACTGGCCTGGAACACGCCGGGAGAGGATTTCAGCGGAGAGCTTAAGCTGGAAGGCCCGGTGACCAGCACCCGTAATCCGTGGGTATGGAAAGTCGGACAGGGAAATGAAGGTCTGGAGGTTAAACAGAGCCGCGGTGTTCGTGACGGTGAGCAGGCAATTCCGGTCGCACTGCCGGCGATGACCGTTTTACTGGGAAAAACCACCCTGACCACACCGGCAGGACGTGAGGGGCTTTCTCCCCGGGTCAGTTACGGAAAGGGTACTGAGGGATTTTCGCTTGAATGGACAGCACCAGGCGTGGCGGAGGTGACGCTGCCTGTCACCGGAGATAATAACGTCCGGGCAGGCACATTTGTTTTCAGAATGCAGGCTGCGGGGGTGTTGCGCCATGTGAAGGACGGACAGCCGGCGTATGCCGGTGTGTATGACGACCTGAATGTGAATGGCCTGCCTGGTGAAAGCGCAGCCATGAAGACTTCTGATATACCGGGGGTTCTGCAGAAGATGTTCAGTGGCGAAGGCCCCGACTGGCTGCAGACAATGACCGTCAGTGGTTATTCAGGTGTGAGTCATTTCAGTGATGCCTCCCTGCGTCAGGTTGAAGGTGCGTATGGTGCACAGACTGTGGCAGGCAGTGGTGAATTACGTCTGAACGGCATGATGCCGGAACGCTGGCGGGTGTCACTGCCGGTAAGTATTGAGTACCAGTAAGCAGGAGGACGGTCCGGTGCTGAATATTATTCATCGTCTGAAGTCCGGTATGTTTCCGGCTCTGTTTTTTCTGACTTCAGCCAGTGTGCTGGCGCAACCCCTGATTATTCCGCCGGGCCACTGGCAGGAGGGAATGGCTGTGGGGGTAACGGAATTCAGCGGTACGCTGTATGTCCGCGATGTGTCCTGGCAGTGGCAGCCCCGCGCTGTGCGGATGAGTGCACCAGACGCCGTGCAGGCTGGTCTGACAACGGGTAAAAGCGGCATGGTCAGTGAAAGCCGGAGAGGGCAGGATTTTTATATTCTTGGCGGACATACCACATCACTGACAACTGCCCGTCCGGGGCTGCAGCCGTCGGTGACATTACTTCAGGTGGCGCCATCATCTCCCCGTATTGCGGCCCGGGGAGAACTCGCCCGGGGACAGGTGCGTTACGGGGAAATCACGTTCACGATGCGCCATCTTCTGGCATGGCAGGACAATATTACTGGTGGTCAGGGCTGGAGCGTGGTCAGCGGAGAGGTGACGCCGGGGGCTGAAAAGCAGGTGAAACGCCAGTTATGGCAGGTGAACGGCTATGAATGGACTCCGGACTATGCCGGGTTAACCGCGCGTCCAGATGCGTTTATTTCAGGCGCTGAGTCGCTGTTGTCACAGGAGAATGGCAGCCAGCATATTGCCGGTGCCTGGGTGACATCCCTGAGTGATGTTCGGGTGAATTTCCCCGGTGCTGAGGAGCCGGTAAAACGCTGGCAGGGTAATCTGACGCCGGTGGTGGTGTATTTCTGATGGCCAGGCAACGAAAAGTGTTAATACCGATGTGGTGGGTGGTTGGTGTCTGTGTGGCAGCAACCTGTATGGCATGTCTGGTACTGACACTGGTGATGTTCTGTGCGGTACTGATGTGGTGAAGGTCGTAAGTATGAGGCAAAAAATCCTTCTGACCGGAACCTGCTGGTATGAGCTGACAGGGCTGTGGCACCTGTTGTCCGCACAGGGCCACAACGTTTACCGTGTACCTCCGGGGTATCCCTGTGCCCGGCATGGCTGGGACCTGATTATTGTGGCACTGAGTGCAGAGCCTGTCACGGGCTGGGGGCGTCATCTGTCCTGGATACGTGAACTGAGGGCAGAAATGCCCGGTGAAATGCTGGTTCTGGTACCGGAAAGGCTGGAAATGCTGAAGGTGTTGCGAAATATCTGTCCGGTGTACAGCGGATGCATGCCGCTGTCGTGCCTGGAAAGAACTGTCCGCATGGCACTGAACAGAAAGACAGCCCGTACCGGTAAATTCCGCCTGACGTCCGGGCAACGACAGGCACTGAAGCGTCTTTCTGAGAAAGGAAGAGACCGTCCCCTGAATCTGAAACAGAGTGAACGGGGGCTGTACTGGCATTATGCCCGGCTGGCAGAGAATGTGGGCGTCAGGGATTTCAGGATGCTGTTGATGACCGGGCTGGACCGGGAGGTTCATAAAATGGAAGACCGACAGTATGGACAGTGATTTTGTATCCGCAGACAGACTGATGCGTGCGCTCAGTAACGGGGAGTTTGAACCGTATCTCCAGCCGGTGGTTTCTGCATCCGACCTTACTGTCTCCGGTGCAGAGCTTCTGGTTCGCTGGCATATGCCGACGGGAGAAATCCTTCCGCCGGCATATTTCATTAACCGGGTGGAATCTGCCGGTCTGTTGTTGCCTGTGACGGAAAAAATCCTGAACCGTGCGGTGGCCGGACTTTCTGAGATTAAAGCCATGCTGCCGCGTGACTTCCGGCTTGCCGTGAACGTGACGCCGGCCCTGCTGGCTGAGCGTGAGTTCACTCAGATGTGTCTGGCGCTGGCAGGGCATGACAGCATACATCTGGTTCTGGAGCTGACGGAGCAGCAGCCGTTTAACATGGACAGACAGACCGAAGAGAAACTGAGCCGGCTGAGTGATGCCGGAGTGGCATTTGCGCTGGATGATTTCGGAACCGGATGTTCCGTACTGTCGTACCTGAAGCACTTTCCGGTCAGTTATATAAAAATGGACAGGAGCTTCACACAGGACATTCTGAGTGAAAAGACATCCCGGCATATCGTGGAAAGTGTTGTCGGGCTGGCAGGAAAGCTGGGTATTGATACGGTGGCAGAAGGTGTGGAAACAAAGGCGCAGGTGAACTGTCTGTGCTCTCTGGGAGTGGATTATCTGCAGGGGTTTTATTTCGGCAGACCGGAAAAAGTGGATACATTTTGTTGTGAGTACAGGTAACGCCAGCTGTGTAATCAGTAAGTCACTCCTGAAAAATAAAATTAAATACATTTAAGTAATTTCATTTTATTTCTGATAAATGATGTGCCGGTATCGCATTTTTCGTAAGCGCATCATTTAAACCGTCTTTCGCCTTCCTTTCCTGTTTCCGATACTAATGTCCATTTTCGCAGTAAAAGGACATTTAAGATGAATGCACGAAAGGCGGTACTGGCAGATAATCCGGAATTGATCCTGCGTGTGCTACAGCTGAGATTTGACGAGTCACTGTCGTACCCGCGCATTTCTGCGCAGACTGGTGTCAGCAAAACCGCCATTTTTTCTCTGGTGAGGCGATTTCACCAGGTATTCACTGACTGGCCTCTTTCCGGTGAATATTCCTGCGGGCAACTGGCCCGGGCTCTTTTCCCGGGGCGATACCCTTCAGCCCCGACCGTGACTCAGCCTGTGAAAGCAGAGAAACCCCGCCGGAACCGATTTTCACCGGAGTTTAAATGGAGACTTGTTCAGCAAACTCTTTTACCCGGTGCCTGTGTCGCACAAATAGCTCGTGAGAATGGAATCAACGATAACCTGCTCTTTAACTGGCGGCATCTCTGGCGTAACGGCGGCCTGCAGCCGCCCGGCGAACATGAAACATCGCTACTTCCCGTGACGTTAACTCCGGAGCCGGATAATAAAATCCCGGCACCAGTGCAGATACCTGAACAGATAAATACACTGCCAGACAGTCTGTGCTGCGAGCTGGTTCTGCCGGCCGGAACTCTCAGGCTGAAAGGTGAACTGACACCGGCGTTATTACAGACACTTATCCGCGAAATGAAAGGGAGCAGCCACTGATGATATCTCTCCCTGCCGGTTCGCGTATCTGGCTGGTTGCTGGTATCACCGACATGCGAAATGGCTTTAACGGCCTGGCCTCAAAAGTTCAGAACGTCCTGAAGGATAACCCGTTCTCCGGACACCTGTTTATCTTCCGCGGACGCCGGGGTGACCAGATAAAAGTGCTGTGGGCTGACAGTGACGGACTGTGCCTCTTCACCAAATGCCTGGAGCGGGGCCGCTTCGTCTGGCCGGTCACCCGTGACGGCAAGGTGCACCTTACTCCGGCCCAGTTATCCATGCTTCTTGAAGGTATCAACTGGAAGCACCCGAAACGAACGGAACGCGCTGGAATCCGCATATAACCCGTTGTAAAGTGAGGATATGGACACCTCACTTGCTCATGAGAACCCCCGCCTGCGGGCACTGTTGCAGACGCAACAGGACACCATCCGCCAGATGGCTGAATACACCCGCCTGCTCTCACAGCGGGTGGCGGCTTATGCTTCTGAAATCAACCGGCTGAAAGCGCTGGTTGCAAAACTGCAACGTATGCAGTTCGGTAAAAGCTCAGAAAAACTTCGCGCAAAAACCGAACGGCAGATACAGGAAGCACAGGAGCGAATCAGCGCACTTCAGGAAGAAATGGTGGAAACGCCGGGTGAGCAGTATGACCCGGCACTGCCATCCGCCCTGCGCCAGTCTTCAGCCCGTAAACCGTTACCGGCCTCACTTCCCCGGGAACCCCGGGTTATCCGGCCGGAAGAGGAATGCTGTCCTGCCTGTGGTGGTGAACTCAGTTCTCTGATGTGATGTGTCAGAGCAACTGGAGCTTATCAGCAGCGCCTTTAAGGTTATCGAAACACAACGTCCGAAACTGGCCTGTTGCCGGTGCGACCATATCGTGCAGGCTCCGGTGCTTTCAAAACCCATTGCACGCAGTTATGCCGGAGCGGGGCTTCTGGCCCATGTTGTCACCGGGAAATATGCAGACCATCTGCCGTTATACCGCCAGTCAGAAATATACCGTCGTCAGGGAGTGGAGCTGAGCCGTGCCACACTGGGGCCGCTGGACAGGTGCTGTTGCTGAACTGCTGGAGCCGTTGTATGACGTCCTGCGCCAGTATGTGCTGATGCCCGGTAAAGTCCATGCCGATGATATCCCCGTCCCGGTCCAGGAGCCGGGCAGCGGTAAAACAAGGACTGCCCGGCTGCGGATCTACGTCCGTGATGACCGTAACGCCGGTTCACAGATGCCCCCGGCGGTCTGGTTCGCGTACAGTCCGGACCGGAAAGGTATCCATCCACAAAATCACCTGGCCGGTTACAGCGGTGTGCTTCAGGCCGATGCTTACGGTGGTTACCGGGCGTTATACGAATCCGGCAGAATAACGGAAGCCGCGTGTATGGCTCATGCCCGGAGAAAAATCCACGATGTGCATGCAAGAGCGCCCACCGACATCACCACGGAAGCCCTGCAGCGTATCGGTGAACTGTATGCCATCGAGGCAGAGGTCCGGGGCTGTTCAGCAGAACAGCGTCTGGCGGCAAGAAAAACCAGAGCCGCGCCACTGATGCAGTCACTGTATGACTGGATACAGCAACAGATGAAAACACTGTCGCGTCACTCAGATACGGCAAAAGCGTTCGCATACCTGCTGAAACAGTGGGATGCACTGAACGTGTACTGCAGTAATGGCTGGGTGGAAATCGACAACAACATCGCAGAGAACGCCTTACGGGGAGTGGCCGTAGGCTGGGAAAACTGGCTCTTCGTGGGTTCCGACAGCGGTGGCGAACGTGCGGCGGTGTTGTACTCGCTGATCGGGACATGCCGTCTGAACAATGTAGAGCCAGAAAAATGGCCGCGTTACGTTATTGAGCATATCCAGGACTGGCCGGCAAACCGGGTACGCGATCTGTTGCCCTGGAAAGTTGATCTGAGCTCTCAGTAAATATCAATACGGTTCTGACGAGCCGCTTACCATTTTTCAGACTCCGGCAGTGTTTTTCTTCTTAACTTCAACGCCTTTTTGTTTTTATTCTTTTATTCATATTTACATTGAGAGGCAGGCGTGTTTGTTCACTTTGTCAGCAGGCAGGGGCGAAATCTTCTGGTGAATATAAAAGACATCAGTTTCGTTCTTCAGAAGGGTGTTTTTTGTGAACTTCATATCAGGGGAATTGAAGGTCATGTGATGGTGGAAGATGACTTCAGTGAGATTTACAGAAAAATAAAAGAAATTCCACCACGAGTGAATAATGCAGGTGAAGGTGTCTCAGAGGGGAGTGGACGTGCGTCAGAATGCTGTAATTGATATTTTACTTATTATTGTCTTTTCTCTTTCTTTATTAATTTGCGGAAAAGTTTCTGCTGATACCGGATGGCAGTCCGGCGGAGATTTTCAGGGAGCCGTGGAATTCGGGGGGACCATCACGCCTTATGATGATTCACTTCCGCCCTGGTTGTGGAAAACCGGCGGATATACCGGGTTCAGCAACAAAATCAGTGAGCTGACCGGTAACGGAACCCGTCTGACGGTCAGTGCGCCTTATGACCTTCTGCTGCTTGCCGGTAAATCAGCCCGTGCTTTTGAGGGTAGTGAGACATCCGGCGCTGGTATTGTTCCTGTTATTCAGTTGAAGGGAAGTGACGGAAGCGAAATCCATATTCAGTGGGCCAGAGGCACGCCGGGACAGGGGCTGCTTGTTCTGCCACTGAGCGTCACCGGGGACATTCAGACAGCAGGCACACTGGCAGCAGAAGTTCAGGCTTTCGGGGCGCTTGCGTGGGCAGAAGATGATGGCTTTGGTGCCAGAATCACCCAGACACTGGGGAATAACAGTGCTGATGCTTATGTTTTTAATGGCGGCGTACCCGACAGCAGTACGTGGCGCACCGCCGACGGGCTGAGCTTCATTTCCCGGATGACGGAAGGCGAAGTGTCCGCAGAAAGTATCTGGACACAGCTGAAACAGGGAGTTCCGGGAGTGTCTGACTCACCGGTGATTACTGATGAAAGCGGTTATCAGGACCTGGTGGGTGAAGGCTGGTTTTATTCCGGGGCATATGCACTCGGGATTTCTTCCGGTGCAGTTCTTAATCTTCATTTCAGTAAACCGGTGACAGGACAGTCAGTCTGGCGGGCAGGGATGACGGTGATTATCCGTTATGCCTGAGTAGTGCTGATTTTATTTTTTTCAGGATTAATTAAAAATGAACAGAATTTATTCTCTTCGCTACAGCGCTGTGGCCAGGGGCTTTATTGCCGTATCTGAGTTTGCCAGGAAATGTGTTCATAAGTCTGTCAGACGTCTGCGTTTCCCGGTTTTATTACTGACCCCGGTACTATTCTCTGCAGGAAGTCTTGCGGGAACGGTCAATAATGAACTCGAGTATCAGTTATTTCGTGATTTTGCTGAAAATAAGGGAATGTTCCGCCCGGGGGCAACGAATATCGCTATTTATAATAAGCAGGGAGAACGGGGCGGTACGCTGGATAAGGCGGCTATGCCGGATTTCAGCGCTGTGGATTCGGAAATAGGTGTGGCAACACTAATAAACCCGCAGTATATCGTCAGTGTGAAACATAATGGTGGATATACAAACGTTAGCTTTGGTGATGGTGAAAACCGTTACAATATCGTGGACCGGAATAATGCGCCGTCACTGGATTTTCATGCCCCCCGGCTGGATAAACTGGTGACAGAGGTTGCCCCTACTGCGGTGACGGCGCAGGGGGCAGTGGCTGGCGCATATCTGGATAAGGAGCGCTATCCTGTTTTTTATCGTCTGGGGTCTGGTACTCAGTATATTAAGGACAGTAACGGACAGCTGACACAAATGGGAGGTGCATATTCCTGGCTGACCGGCGGGACTGTCGGTAGCCTGTCATCCTATCAGAATGGAGAAATGATTAGCACCAGTTCAGGTCTGGTTTTTGATTACAAACTTAATGGTGCAATGCCCATTTATGGCGAGGCCGGTGACAGCGGTTCGCCTTTATTTGCTTTTGATACTGTTCAGAATAAATGGGTGCTGGTCGGTGTTCTTACTGCGGGAAATGGAGCGGGGGGCAGGGGAAATAACTGGGCTGTTATTCCACTGGATTTTATCGGGCAGAAATTTAATGAAGACAATGATGCCCCGGTCACGTTCAGAACATCGGAAGGTGGTGCACTGGAGTGGAGCTTTAACAGCAGCACCGGAGCTGGTGCACTGACACAGGGAAGCACCACATATGCCATGCACGGGCAGCAGGGAAATGACCTGAATGCCGGTAAGAACCTGATATTTCAGGGGGCGAATGGTCAGATTAACCTTAAGGATTCGGTTTCTCAGGGGGCGGGTTCCCTGACGTTCCGTGATAATTACACAGTTACAACCTCTAACGGAAGTACCTGGACCGGTGCCGGTATTGTTGTGGACAACGGGGTGTCCGTAAACTGGCAGGTTAATGGTGTTAAGGGCGATAACCTGCATAAAATTGGTGAAGGTACGCTGACGGTACAGGGTACAGGTATTAATGAAGGCGGCCTGAAGGTCGGGGACGGAAAGGTTGTACTGAACCAGCAGGCGGACAATAAAGGACAGGTGCAGGCGTTCAGCAGAGTTAATATTGCCAGTGGCCGGCCGACCGTGGTACTGACTGATGAGCGGCAGGTAAATCCGGATACCGTCTCATGGGGATATCGTGGGGGCACACTGGATGTTAATGGTAACAGTCTGACGTTTCATCAGTTGAAGGCGGCAGATTATGGTGCCGTGCTGGCGAATAACGCTGATAAACGGGCCACTATCACGCTGGATTATGCCCTGCGGGCTGACAAAGTAGCACTGAATGGCTGGTCGGAATCACGTAAAGGAACTGCCGGAAATTTATATAAATACAATAACCCATACACAAATACGACGGATTACTTCATCCTGAAGCAGAGCACCTATGATTATTTCCCCACGGACCAGAGCAGCAACGCCACCTGGGAGTTTGTGGGGCACAGTCAGGGGGATGCACAGAAACTGGTAGCTGACCGTTTCAATACTGCAGGGTATCTGTTCCACGGACAACTGAAAGGCAATCTGAATGTGGATAATCGCCTGCCGGAAGGCGTTACCGGTGCTCTGGTGATGGACGGCTCTGCGGATATCTCCGGTACATTCACCCAGGAAAACGGGCGTCTGACGCTGCAGGGGCATCCGGTTATCCATGCATACAATACTCAGTCTGTGGCTGACAAACTGGCTGCCAGTGGAGACCATTCGGTTCTGACTCAGCCCACGTCATTTAGTCAGGAGGACTGGGAGAACCGCAGTTTTACCTTTGACAGGCTGTCACTGAAGAACACTGATTTTGGTCTTGGTCGCAATGCCACGCTGAACACCACGCTTGAAGCCACAGATTCGATGGTCACACTGGGCGACAGCCGGGTCTTTATTGACAAAAACGATGGTAACGGCATGGCCTTTACGCTGGAAGAAGGCACATCAGAGGCGGTGAAGGATGCAGACCGTAGCGTGTTTAATGGTAGTGCTGTCCTGAACGGGAAGACGACGCTGGATATCATGAACGCAACCTTTAATGGTGATATCAGCGGTCATACCGGCTCGCATGTGGAGTTGTCGCGCCGGAGTCACTGGAATATGACGAAAAGCTCCACACTGGATTCGTTCAGAAGCAAAGGCGGGACGCTCTCCCTTGTGACAGACAACTGGTCGCCGAAAACGCTGACGGTAAACACACTGCATGCCAGCAGTATGAATATCGCTATGGGGGTCAGCACTGCCGACAACACGGGCGACCGGATTGATATCCTGAATAAGGCAACGGGCGGACATAACACACTGGACCTGTCCTCCCTGTTTGACCAGACTGTCACACTGAAAAATGACCTGACTCTGGCATCAGCACCGGTCGGAACTTCTCACGGGTATTTCTCCTTTGCCAGCCAGAACAGGGGGTTTACTGTTTATACCCCTGACACACAGGTGCAGGAGAAAGACGGCAGAGTTTACTGGCAACTGAAAAGTCATGCTGGAACAACAGAATCTCAGGTATCAACGGATGTCAGTGATGATGTGACAGATACAACCTCTCCGGTTGCACCGGATACAGGGAGTACAGGAAGCACTGAGGCTGATGTTATTGTGTCTGAAGGAAATAACAGCAACGGTGTGTCGCCTTCCCCTGATTCTCCGGCAGAGAATGCGGGCACGATGGTGAATGGCAGTACGCTGTTTAAGGGCGCGGATAACACATCTCTTCTGAAGAAAGCGCGTGCCATGTTTGCCGCCCGTGAGTTCATTCTCAGCGACAGTGCTGACCTCTGGACACAGGTAGTGGACAACAGTGATGCAGACGGTGGTGCATGGGCCATGACAGGGTACAGTCAAGGTGGATATGACGACTTCAGCCTCAATCAGAGCGGACTGAATGTGGGATTCCGCCAGTCTGCTGCCGGTAATGCCTGGTGGGGGATGGGGGCAGAGTTTTACCGGGGGCACAGCAGCACAGATGACTACCGGGATGATTTCAGTCTGTGGGGCGTGCATGTTCTGGCAGGCAAATCGTTTGCCGGTGGTCTGTTCGTGGATGGTATGGTCGGATACCGTGAGTTGTCTGAAGACTACTCCATTCAGGGAGAGCTGAGTGACCTGTCCGGCAGGGTGAAAAGCCATATCCTGACTTCCGGTATTCGGGGCGGGTGGAAGATGCATGCAGCCCCCCTTGATATGTCGATAACACCGACTGTTTCACTGAACGGTGCGCGGGTGGACGGAAATCGTCTGCAGGACCGGGAGCGGAGCGTGGAGCTTCATGATGGCGACGCCCTGTGGCTGAAAGCCGGGGTTGAGGCAGAAAAAGTCTCCGGGAATATGACGCTGAAGGCAGGTATCTGGCGGAATATCACGCTGAACGATATGCCGGGAATGACCCTGCGTGATGACTGGAAAGCCCGTCACTATGATGCAGAGAAGGCTGACCGCTATACCGTTTCGTTTGGTATCAACGGAAAGCTGACTGAGAAACTGTCAGTGCAGGCAAAAGTAAACAGCAGTTTTGATGGTTACTTTAAGACAGATGCGGAAGGAATACTGGGTATCCGGTATGACTTCTGATAACAGCCATCGCTGATGCTGCAGGGAGAAGGAGGGGCAGAACAGCGCCCCTCCTGACAGGGCAGTATGGTCAGGGCAGGTAACGCTGCCTGCGTGGAATATCCGGTTTCACTCCTGACTGAACGTCGGTGATTGATAATGATTTCATGTCATCTGACTGATTTAAGATGGAGGCGGGCGACAGATTCATCTTCTGCCCAGTAAATCCGCTCCGCCACCGTGGCTTCGGGATTTAGCTGTACGCCACGCAGTACCCGCTCTCTGAAGCACAGATCCCCCCCTTATCAATGAGATGTCCCATATGGAGGTAAACCGGTTACCTCCCTGCATTTCTTTTTCAAATTCGAACAGGTTTGATATGACCTGCCCGATGACATCCTCGTAAGCGTCAACGAAGCACCGTATTGACGCTTATTTATTGGTGAGTACTACGTTCCATGGCAGGAGTTCGTCAACACGGGTGGAGGGCCATTCCGGCAGTACGCTCAGAATATGGCGCAGATACGCTTCTGGATCGATACCGTTCAGTCGGCAGGTGCCGATCAGCCCGTACAGTAGCGCACCACGCTCTCTTCGTGATCGTTGCCGAAAAACATGTAATTCTTTTCCCCGAGACAAACGGTACGAAGCGCTCTTTCCGCTGTATTACTTTCTGCCTCCACCAGACCGTTATCACTGTAATAACATAGGGCGTCCCACTGATTCAGTACATAGCTGAACGCTTCGCCCAGCCTGGATTTTTTCGACAGCGTGCCATTCTTCTCCACCATCCATTCATGCAGCGAGGTCAGTAACGCTTTTCGTTGCAGCCTGACGGCAAGACGCTCTGACTCTGGTAATCCCCGTATTTCATCCTCGATGGCGTACAGCTCACTGATTCGCTTCAGGGCTTCTTTTGTCGTTGCACTTTTGCTGCTGATGTATACATCGTGGATTTTTCGCCGGGCATGGGCCCAGCATGTAACTTCTGTCAGCGCACCACCTCCACGTTTTGCACTGAACAACCTGTCGTAATCTGTGAACGCATCCGTCTGCAGGCTGAAAGGAAATGTGTGGGAATACGGCAATAACGGTGAACTATTTTTGGTACAGAAAGAAATATTGCTGTGGCAACCTCGCTGAAAATGAGTGCTAACACCGGAAGTCTGGTACTGGATAATGATGGCTCAGGCTGTAACAGTTACTGGAGAAACAGCGGTAATAATAATTTTGAGATGAGTGCCTTTAATACAGGAAATTATCTGATGAGTGGCGGGAATCAATGTTTCTTTACACATCAGCTGTCTGCACCGAGTTCTGTGATGGAAGAGTTTCGTTTCACCGTAGATGCTGTTCTTGGTGTATCGTTCGTAACGGCGGTAAATGCGCCCGAATACCGTAAACATCAGGGGGCGCTGATGCTTGAGGTTACTATGCCGTAATAGTATTAAGACCTCCCTTAGAAGGGGGAATCTTAATTTTTATTGAAATTGTTATTATACGTAGCCTAAATAAGCTTTATGTGCTATTTTTTAATCTAAATCCAGCATGGCTGTTCACATATTTATAACTAGAAGCTGAATAAAGTTTTTAGCAAACACTAAAATATTGATGAGAAATCAAGATAGCCAGCATCTTTAGGTGCATGTTTTTTATCAAATAGAATTCAAGTTGCACAAAAGTTTCTTATACTTATATCTGTCGCTGTCAGATTTCGCACTCTTGACTTCATTTTTAATTATGAAGAACCGAAAAGGTAATATTATGCCCTATAGAAATTATAAATTGCCGGATAATGATTTGGAGATTGCCTGTGAAGCAAAGCATTTTATTCCTTATTTCCAGCCTTTTGTTACGCAGAGGGGCTGTTTATGTGGCGTTGAAATATTATCCCGATGGTTCCATCCTGTTTACGACATTATTTCACCTTCTCTCTATATGCCTGCCATTCGTGAAGCTGGTTTATCAGAGAAATTTACTCTCTGCCTGATGGAGCAAATCCATCAGGTTATGGAACCTTCTCTTGCTCTCATAAGAGATGATTTTTCTATCAGTTTTAACCTTGATTCCAGCGCGTGCTCGTTTGAGCTACAGAAATTCATTTTTGATGAGATGCTTCCTTCTTTCGGTTCAAAACCTGTTTCGTTTATTTGTGAACTTACAGAACATGAGTCTTGGCTTAACCACTCCGAGAAGTTAAAACTCATCAAACAGTTTAAGGATAATGGTGTGCAGTTAGCTATTGATGACTTTGGAACGGGGTTTGCTAATTTAGATTTACTGAATGAAATCAGGCCAGATATCATCAAAATTGGTTCATCCTTTGTCAGTCGAATGACGGAAGGCAAAGAAACATGGATTGTTCCTGAGATTGTTCTTAATATTGCACAAGGGCTTGGTATACAGGTCATTGCAGAAGGTGTGGAAACGAAGTGGCAGTGGGAATGGCTCAAATCCCGTAATGTCAGGCTTTTTCAAGGGTACTATTTTTCCTGTCCGGTGGACGGAGATAAGCTGCACGGTATGCTTACAAGCGGCTCCGGGCTTTTCGTGAAATCATAGAAAGAAACACCTTTCAGTCTAAAGAACGCGTGACAGGTTCTTACCGGGGCTGTGGTTCGGCCTGTACGCGTAATCACATGCGGTTCCATATAGCCCCGGTTATCCGTTTCCAGCACAATACGACGCCCTGAGTTGGGGTTAAGGGCATATCCCCACTGAAGAACACCAACCAGATCACGTCCGCTGAATACGCCCAGATGTAGGTAGGAGTTATTCACAAAACGGCGGGAATAATGTTTTGTCTGAATGATTGTGCGGGCCAGCCAGCAGGATATGGTTTCAACGCGCAATTCCTTTGAACCATAGCCGACAATCCGGCCTTCATACTCAATAACGCAGGGTTTTGTCAGAAAGCGTGATTTCTTCTCTTTTCCTACAATACAGCTCTGTGGGATGCTCCTGGGCATTCGATATGACAATGCAACGTTTACAGCGAGGGCATTTAATTTCTATATGCTTAAAACCTCCTTTAAACAGTAATTTATTGCAGTTTTTACAGCGAACAGAGTCCATGGTTCCCCCTGTGTAATAACCAGACATGACCGCCCGGAGGGCTGGGGGTATTTAATCACAACCGATGCAAACCGACGATCGATATGATGTTATCGATCGTCATAAACTATACAGACTGATTATTTAACCACCGGGCGTTAACGCCCTTATCTCGTCTAGAGTGGACAGTTGGGAAAGCTGCTCCTTCATTTCCCGCTGGCGCTGATAAATCTCGTCATTGTGCTCGACCTGTGCCTGAACCATTGCTGTAAGCAGTTCATCCAGTTTCTGCATCGGCAGTTTCACCTGCTGGTTTTCCGCATCACCCCATATCATGGTTTTTTGCGCTGTGTGAAGTGGCACACTGAATTTGGCCACCTGAACAGAGGTGATATGCTCACCTCAGAACAACACTGGTGCTCCAATGAAAAAAAGAAATTTCAGCGTAGAGTTTAAACGCGAATCCGCTCAACTGGTTGTTGACCAGAACTACACGGTGGCAGATGCCGCCAAAGCTATGGATGTTGGCCTTTCCACAATGACAAGATGGGTCAAACAACTGCGTGATGAGCTTCAGGGCAAAACACCAAAAGCCTCTCCGATAACACCAGAATAAATCGAAATACGTGAGCTGAGAAAAAAGCTACAACGCATTGAAATGGAGAATGAAATATTAAAAAAGGCTACCGCGTTCTTGATGTCAGACTCCCTGAACAGTTCTCGATAATCGGGAAACTCAGAGCGCATTATCCTGTGGTCACAGTTCGGGATTCATCGCAGCTGCTACAGATACTGGAAAAACCGTCCTGAAAAAACAGACGGCGGACGGGCTGTATTACGCAGTCAGGTACTTGTGTCACGAACGGTGCAATAGTGATCCACACCCAACGCCTGAAATCAGATCCAGGG